>CETN01035423.1_pt1 | contig 44999 bp, 42 predicted proteins | sample 531301 | NCBI WGS metagenome assembly CETN01 (sample SAMEA2622656, study PRJEB7988) | marine metagenome | isolation source: saline water (ENVO:00002010), including
GGTTGGGTTGGGTTGGGTTGGGTTGGGTTGGGTTGGGTTGGGTTGGGGCCAATAGCGTGTGAGTTGTTTGTTACTTCCGCTTTTCGGCCATAACGGACTTTCAAATATTCTTGAAAAACGACTGCTTTCGACCCATTACAGTCATTGAAATGATCAATTAGAGTCCATTCTTACGATAGTCCGTGCCTCCTTATTCTCGACCACGGAACGGGATAGGGAAACGAATTGAAACTTGCCTGTATGTGACCAGCTTGGGCTACGGTGGTGGATGTATCATCTGTAATGAATCCACCGTCGATGATGATTGATCAACGAAGGACTTGTGAGCGAAAAGAGGAAATGGAAAAGCAGCATTGCAAAACTCTTGGAGAACTCAACGCGGCTATCGAGCAATATGGGCCAGGCGTTTTCTATAGAGGACAAACCAAGCACTATCCTGGCTCGGATGATACCCCCTCGCTATCGACCTCATTCCAGCGTCGGGGCTGCGTGCCTGATCTGATGATCAAATGGTCCCATTACGCGCAGAGAGCTTTACAGCATCTTGTTCGTGGTTGGAAGAAAACCGACGACATAGCCACCAACCAAGCGATTCTTCAACACTACGGGTTTCGCTCATTCTTTCTAGATGCTACCGGCGATCCGCGTGTCGCTGCTTGGTTTGCAAGCAATAGCTTTGAGTCTAAGATCTCCGTTAATCTGGTAGAAGACTGTTTCGAAGACCCAGTTTTGCTTCGCACCCTAAACGCATGGTTCGTACCTACGGATCAGATGGGCAACATCTACATAATTTGCCAGAAGATGCTTCGTCAGTCGGGAATTCAGGCGGCTCATCTATCAGAAATCGCAACCCACGAAGGGACTCCACGATATGTGCGACAGGACGCTTACATGGTCGGCCCTTTGAGCCAAAGTGGCCTGAATGGAGACTGCATCCTTTGTCATATCACGGCGCCAGCGGAGGTTTTTCGCGACTTCGCGGGGAATTACAGCGCTGATTGGTTGTTCCCCGAGCCATCCGATGATCCTGTGTATCGAGAGCTACTGGCGATGCCATGGGAAAAGATGCGACATATCTCTGACGATGGCTTGGAAGCGTTTGGGCGAACGCTGGAGCTTCCAGAATATTCGAATCACCTTCGGAAGCACATGCCACCTGAGAGCGCTATGTATCGCCCCTTCTGGACCAGGAACCTCCCGCCTCCACCAGACTCCCTCACCGCGACAGCCACGCAAATTGTCCAAATCCTCTGCGGTAGCACCTTGTACTACGGAGTTGGCGCGCCTCGCGTAATCCTTCCGAACATTAACAAGCTGCTTCAAGAATACGACGAAATCTCCATTGAATTGGATGGTCTTGTCTACCACGGGATGGGCACGCGTTACGGGAAAGGTGTCGGTGTTGTCAAGATGCCGAACGACATTGTCAGCGTTTTCGAGTATGGAGTGGATCATCCTGGTCTGCGCATCATGGGAATCGGGCGCTTCTATGGGATGCACTATCGGATCGACGAAAATGGTGCATGGGAGCGAGCTCTACACAAAGACGACTGCGCATGCGGTTCGGAGCACGCGGAGAATTTTGAACTCCTAGGCCGTATAGATCTTTCACTAGGAGATGGAGAATTAGAGCTCGTCGAACCTAGCCTCTATGTGCATAAAGGTATCGCCCCAACTTCTGACTTGCGAGCTACCTGGGGCAAACCTTATTAGCAAGCTCGGGTGAGCTTCGAAGAATATAATACTAGTGAAAGCTATTAGGGGCTTGTATCATTCTAGGTATGGCGTCGGTTAGATTTAGATCCAACAGCTGTTCACTTTTGGCCGATAGCTGACATCGAGGCCACACTCTCCGTTTGCGTGCTTCGGACGTGAGACTTGCGACTTAAAACGTCGCCAATGTGGTCATGAACCGACGTTGACTAACGATTGAGCGGTGCGGACGCCGAAGCACGAGCTAGGCACTTTATCCCTCACGCGTCCGCTCTAGCGATTTGTTAGGTGGCGTCCCCACCTCGGCGTGTTCCTTCTTTATTTCGGTCCAATCTTTACCCAGTGGGCTTCCAATAGACTCAAGGTCAGAAGCAGTAATCTTGTGGTGGAGCTCATGAGAGCACTTGTTTCGCAACTTATTCAGGTTTCGGAGCGCAGACACAAGATCGTCTTCAACCTCATTGGTCGCAGCCACAACACAGAGCTTTTGAGCGTAAGAGAAATTTGCGGATTCAATAATTCGATCGCCGCGTGGCATAAGAGAGCGTATTAGCTGCTCCAAATAATACTCGGTTAGCAGGTGAAAGCGCAAAACCGTGGCAACCGGATCGCCAGAAATGGCAGATCGATAGAGCTCAAAGTCTGAATTAAGCCTCTTTGAAACAGGCTGTGTGTTACCAGTCAAGATGCCACCTTACGCCAAAGCTCAGCCGCCGTTTTGCCGTAGCGAAGCGAAGGCAAAACGGCGGCTGGAGCGACTTGTTATGTCTTACTGCAACCGATATGCGGCAGTTACGCCTACTACCAAATGGCCCGGTGGCGACAGGAGCGGACCCGATTGTCCCGGCCCAAATACACACGTCGGTTCGTTGCATGGGAACGTGAATGTATAGCCGTCATAGAACCGCCGAAGAACGACACCAGAAACAACAATAGGCACCGGGCAGTTGTTGCCAGTAGTGTTGAACTGACTGTTGATCCAAATGCACTGCACCGGATTGATTGCTAGGCGCGCGCCTTGGTTGATGTCGGCCCAAGTTGGCTGGGCGGCCGCAGTTACAGGCTGACCCGAATAGCTCCAAGTTCTTGCCTGCCCCCCTTGAGTTGCATTGATGCTAGCCATGATCCTGCTTGCATTGTCCCGTGCTTGGCTTTCAAGACCATTCCAGTCGTAAGTGTATTGGAACGCAAATGTCTCAACTCCCATCTGGGCATACTGGAGCACATGGGTTAGTTCATGCGCCCACAACTCGACATTGTTGTTTGCCTGTTGGACGTCGGTGAAGGCTATGACTTCATCAAGGGTGATCGCTCCCTCTTGGTTGAGCCAATTTTTAAGGGCTCCATCTATCCCCAAGCCGCCGGCTGTGGTCCATCGGGCTTTGTCTAGGATTTGCGAAGGAAAATAAGGAGAAAGTGCCTGCCGAATATTGGTTGGAATAGGCTGCACGCCTCGATTTAGCGCCTGCCCCCGAGAGAATCGAATGGCGGTAGCTACTATTGGCGCCGCAGGATTTAGTAAAGCTTGCCCGACGTCTTTGGGGAGGTTCTGAATCATCTCCGGGATTGCGCCGAGATCTGGCGGCGAAACTGATACCTGCCCCCGGTTAAGGTCCACACTGATTCCTGTGATTTTGCTTAACCAACTGGCTTGTGCAACACCGCATCCACAAGCCAGCGCTACCCCCACAAAGTAAAGTTTCCCGTTTGTCATTCCACTATCTCCCTTCTGTGATGAAGAAATAACGTTTGAATTCACCGGCCTGCGCGGCTTTTCGCACAGGTCTGGTGGAATGATAGGTTAGCCGCTTAGGCAAAATACTCGTCGACCTTTGCTTCGAGCCAGCTCATGGCACCGCGGAAGCTCTGCATATCGGCGTCACTAACATCCTTCTTATGTGCATCCGAGCGCCCGATGGAGTTCAGCAATACCATTCTCGAGTTGAACTTCTCTACGTCTTCGGAGAAGATATTTCTGAACCCACCCTCCCAATTTTTTCTCATCAGTTCTTTGAGATCGTTGAAGTAAATTTCGTGTTTATTCGCATCGAATAGTTCACGGTAAGTTAGTGCCGAATATTTTGAACGGGTCTTAGCATCGTGCTTTGCCAAAACCAAGCGTTTAGCCTCATCCTCACCGTGTATAGATCGTAGTACTTGAGAAACAAGCCGGCGTAGACGATGTTCAATTTCGTTACGCCGCTCCCCAATTTCAGCTAGTTTCTCGGCATCTGTAAGGTTGAGCTTCTTGTATCTCTCTTTGAGGGAGAGGTGCTTCTTGATCGAATCAATTTTGAAGTCGTAGCCACTGGGTGATTTCGAGATGACTCCATAACCGAGCAGGTGTTGCGTATATGTCGAATCGCTCTCTGCAAGCTGCTCAAATTCAGAGATATCTCCCCTAGCGAGATAGGTAAGCATTGTGTACTCGTCAATATAGTGCTCAGCGAGTACCCCTATCACCAGTTCGCAAAACCCATGCCCTAGTCCTTCGTTGAATTGGGCGATTGATTTTTCATACATCAGCCTGTCAATATGCCTCTGCATACCCTTGTCCAGTTCAGACTTGATGTATGAGCACGCTTGGCGCATTAGAAATGGGTGCCCTCCAAACTCACGAACCAGATAGGCGTAGATATCGTCGTCAATAGATATCCCCATGTATGACGACAGTGTTTCGATCATCTGTTTAGCTTGCGGAAGGCTAAAGCCGGGAATGTATTCTGGCTTCACGTGACCATACAAAGGATTGTCGCCCCCCATCACGAAAGGCGTTTCCAAACATCTTGGATTTGTGCCCGCAAGTAAGAGGGTTACGGGATTTTCTTGCCTTTGTGCTAAGCTTCTCAGTGAGTGCCAAAATCGAACGTAGCTTGATCCGTTGCGCCATGCTTCTCCAAACGACACTCCAAATGTGATTTGCTCGATTTCGTCAAAAGCCAGCAGTACGCTCTTCCTGAGCTTCTTGTGAATCTTTTCAATATCTCTCGCAAACGTAATCGTTGCTTTTTCGTCTGTGTATTCGGCCTCATTGATTACCACCTTTGCATGGTGATCACTATTGATTGTGAAGGCGACGTGATACAGGGCAGCGTACCAAGGAAGCTGGTAGAGCAACTGGCAGTCGATGATGGAGGCGAAACCATTTTGGTTTGTGATTCGCCTGCATACCGAAAGCAGGATTGACGTTTTTCCACTCCGACGCAATCCAAAAAGTGAGGCACTTTGACCAGTCTGGTGCTTGTCGATTAGATTTTGGCAAAGCTCATCTCTGCCAAAGAAGTAGAGATCACGTCGAAGTGGCGAGTCGAAGTCAAAGAGATTGCGTTCGAAAAAGAATTGCTTGATTCTTTGCCTGTAGAAGTCCGTATTCTTTGGGGACTGGAGCTCCGAATACGTAAACGGCGTAATTATTCGGCACTCTTTTTGGGTCTTAATTGTTTTATTGAGCTTTTCAATAAAATCACTATCCTTTGAAATGACAAAGGCGCTGATTTTGTCTAGGCGGAAACCTGAATTCTCTTCCTGAATCTTTTCTATCGCGTCTAAAGTTCTAGGCTCAAAATTCTCGAATGGACTGAGCAGTACAATTATCTCGTCCCTTACGCCATAAGTTATTGCCTTGTCGTCCGGGAAGCGCAAAAAGAAATAACGATACTTGCTAGTGCCTATGGAAACCTCGTTGAAGCCTCCCGTAATGTAGAAATCTCTGGAGAGAACGTGCGCAATCGTTTGCTCTTCCGTAGGCAGATTGTTAACTTGAGCTCTTGGATTGATGCCTGGATAGACAGTTGGTTTTGCCATAGGGATAAAAACTTCCTCCGATGAAGTGGTGAAGAGCAGCTAACGTTCGACGTAAGGGGCGGCTTGCGGCTTGGCGCAAGACATCCCCTTGACGGAGGGGTTATACGTTGCCCTCATAGCTGTAGCTCCTTGTACTGTTCATCGATCTCCGGCAGGCTGAAGTAGTGATTGACCCACTTGTTCGGTCCGCGAAGGTACTGGACGAAGATGATCGGCCTTTCAGGTGTGCTCCGTTGACCGCTGAACTCGACCAATTGAATCTCTCTGCAGTACGGCTCTCGCCTTACGATCTCCGCGGCCCGAAAGAGGTAGTCTTGATACTGCTTCTGCTCAGGCTTTAGATAGTGCGGGCAGATCGCGCCATCGTTGATTGGCGCCAAGTTCTGCATATGCTTTCTTGCAGACGCGAAGTGGTCGGGAATAGCCTTTGATTGAAGGACATAAGACGTTCCAGGGCTCACAACCTGTTCATACAGAACGTCCCTTCCGGCGAGCGCCTCCATCACGGCCTGTCTAGTTGATTCCGAACAACAAAGGCCAAAATACACCTTCTTCACCGCGCGGTAGTCGTGCTCGTGGAGCCCGGCTGGCGCGGTGACAACTCGCACTTCTTCTTCGTACCTCCACGGCGTGGACTTCACTCCTAAGATCCTCTGAAGGAGTGTTATTGGAGTGGTAGCACCTATAAGATGCTCAGACCTGAGCGTTGGCTCCGTGTCGCTGTACTGCACGTCAAAGCAATAGTGCAAGTTCGGTTCGAACTCAATGAGTTTCTCGATGTCGTAGCCAATGCAGAAGCCGCAATGAGAACCTCCGTAGTGAGCCCAAATGAGCTCATTCAGGGGGTTGTAGCTGAGCGAGAAGACTCCGCTCTTATCGACGAAGCTCAAGAGGTCGTTCGCGGCCTCTGAAACTGTATCAAGCGAGCCTGCAAAACCAGGCGCAAATCCGGTCGCCACCTGCCGGATCAGTAAGAGCTGGCGATCTAGCGAAGACCGATCGAACCGACCCTCGAAGGGGTCGTTTAGGCTTCCTCGCGATGCTGCATAAAACGTAGCATCGCGCAATGCCCCGAGGTCTCTCTGGAGCGTTTGTGGATCGCCGCTTCGGTACTTAAATGCGAGGCGATTGGGTGAGGATTTCATGATGTATAACCTGATTTATCGAACAATAACGGCGATATCTATTTATTCGCACATCGCAAATGATTTTTTTTAATTAACCATTTCAAATATTTACGAAGCATCGCATGAACAGGATGAAAAATAAACCTTGGTTATTCGCTACCGAATACAGAGCCAAGAACTCGACGACAAAGCTCAGCTTCACCATCGACTACCGCCGAAGTTTCGAAGCCTGCTTTCGTCGATGACCCAGACCATTCAGCCCTCAATCCTATCGTCCGCTTCGGCCGAAGCGGTAATGAGCATTCGGATTTTTAAAGTCTGTAAAGTGGCCTTAAACCGACGTTGGATAACGCCCTGGTTAACCGGCGCCGAAGCGAGAAGCGCAGACGCCAACACTGACCATAAAAATGCCGAAGGCATGGCCTGTGTTGACGTCCGCGTTAAGCCGCACCCGCGACGCTCACAAGTTCAAAATCACCCATCCCTGCGTTCGTCCTATCTGTTACCTCGGCAATTCTGGTTTCTCCGCCAAGCATGCTGGCAATCTTGATTTGTGCATGGAATTGCCGTGGCCCCGTCCGGTTCAACGAGTTGACCACCAAGACCTTTGATGTGTTCTTTTGGACATTTGCCAGATGAATTTGTAGTTGCGGCAGCTCCCACTGTGGATTTGCTACCAGCGAAGACTGCAGCTCATGGATGAACCTGCTGAGGTAGTCTCTCAATACAGTATCAACGTCAACTTGAACTTTGGCCGGCAAGAGTGAGCAAACTGTAAACAAGTCTGTGTATCGGCCCTGCAGTTCTGCGTCGGTGCGCTTAACTGAGAGATAGTCCAACTCTGCCGCGACCGCCAGACGCTTTTGATCATCCGCCAATACGTATGCACTCCCTGCGTAGGAGGGAAGATATCGTTCTAGTGTACCCCCTCCAAGTAAATGAACTTGTTTAAGCCTTAGCACCTGAATCAGTTGGGTTAGTCGGCCTTCAATATTTGCCACGGTTGTAGCACCAGCGAGATTTACCACCTCCGCGCGGAATCGGTTGATAGCGGTCAATACTGCCACTCTCGCCCTCGCAAGCGTCTTTCCTTGCCAATCTGTGCGAGGGCCCAGACTATGGAGATAGGAAAGCAGGTCTCCGGCAGTTGCAGTCGGAGGATGGGCGAGAAGAACTTCTATCGTACGTGTCAATTCGCGATCTAGTTCGCCGCAATAGCGGGCGAAATCTGTACCTACGCCGGCTGATGCAAGAAAACTCTGGATGTTCTCGTCATCGCGAACGCACGCCCTCAGGTTCCCAGAAAAAAGACTATCTAAGTCGTACACAAAGTGAGCGGTCTTCCCAAGAAGTAGACAAAGCTCAAGGTACCGATTGACCTCTTCGCAGCCACCTGCATCAATAATGCAACTTCCTGCGCCAGCGACTGAAACGCCTCTTGCCTCCTGCAGATTTGCAAGAAGTTGAGCGTCAAGTATTCCCTCGACGAAGATTGGGCTATCAGAGAAGAAGAGCTGCTTGTGATGAACGTTTAGGCGCGGAACCAGTGAGGAAAGTCTATTCGTCGCCCCGTCGTCGAGATTGAAGAGCTGCCGTGGGACACTGTGGGTAGATGTGAAAGAGATGACTGACTTCACATCCTCAACCGAGCGAAAATCCAAGATAAACGGTGAATGCGTTATCAGGAATACAATCTTTTTGTTCGTCCCCTCAGATGGGGTACCAGCTACCTTGCGAACCTCTTGCATGAAGAAAGCTTGGTATTGCGGATGAAGGTTTAGTTCAGGTTCATCGATAATTAAATACGGATGCTCGTCGTTGTACAGATGGGTCAGTAGGACAAAAAGTTCCTTTATGCCGTGACATTCGTCTCTGTCAAGGCGATAGGACTGGCCAGTAAGCCCAATACTCGCAAACGCTTGTAGACGACCCGAATCCCACTCAAGCCGAATTCGTCGATTAAAGAGGTGGCTTAGTGTAGCCTCGACTTGAATGCGAAGATCAATCCGTTCCTCCAAAAGAACGATTGTGTCGATTCCCATCCCTTGTTGTCCGGCTGATTTAAAGTGACTGAAATGGTCCTTGGATAGGCCTCCAGATAAGTGATCACCGAAAATGCTACGTAGCGAAGAGTTCTGCTCCATGCCAGAGAGCCGGTCGGTACCTAGTAGTCGGGAGTTGCCTAAGTGACTACGCAAGGTAGCGGCAAACCTCGACTTACCGCTGCCGTTCGGGCCCACCAAGAAGTTGACGTATCCAAGCTTGTTCGTGGAGAACGTGGCTTGGTTCCATGGCGCTGGGAGTTCGAAACTAAGTGTTTTGTCGTACATTCGCGATAGTAAGTAAGGTGTTTTGTGCGGCCTAACTCTGAAGGTAACGGGCCGCTTTGGAGCGGCAGCGGAAAAGAGGTCCGGTTGACCACCTTGTTAGGCAAGATAGACATCATATTGATAGATGTCCATACCGTGGTGGTGAAGCGAATTTTGATAGTTGAGCTTCACCTCATTCTGAACAAGAACCTCAAATTCATGGGTCAGTCTTTGATTGCCCCTAGTCTTGAAAGCAAACGCTTTTACCTTATGGTGCTCTGCGATTCGCAGTATGGCGATACTTCCTGAGACTTCGATTGCATGCCAACGAGCAACACATGGCATTGTTGTTGTAGATATCGGGCCATTATTAATCAATGAGTCATTGGGAGAAAAAACGCCCCCGCGATAGAGAATCTGATCTTTTGGCAGAAAACCGCCAAGCGTCTCAATCTCTTTATTCACCAACAACACATTATTCTTATGTTTTGGCTTCGTTCTGAAGCCATGAATATTAGGCACGTCTTTTAAGTAGGGCATCGTCCGCTGCCATTCTTTATAGGTACTCGAAGATTGAAGGGCATGCTCTAAGGCTGATTTGGCGCTTCCTAGTCCCTCTCCCTCGATTATCGCTTTGACAATATCGATTTGGTTCGTGTATTCCAGACTATTTTCTGGCTGGGGACCTTCTGCGCTCGCTATTGCCATTTCGCGATGCGTAGGGGTGCGGGTTCTTACAGGGAAAACATTTAGAAGATCGAAATAAGGATTGCTCAAGAATCCCTCCTAATGCCTAACTTGATTTATCGAACGGTAACGGCGATATCCATTTATCCGCACATCGCAAATAATTTTTTAAATTAACTATTTTAAATATTTACAAAGCATCGCATGAACAGGATAAAAAATAAATCTCGGTTATTCACCACCAAAAGTTGAACCTGGAACTCAATTTCGAAGGTCAGCCCCATCATCTATAACCGCTAAAGTTCTGAAGTCTGCTTTTGCGAAAACTCAGACGTCCCCGCCAACAGTCCTAATGGCCGCTCTGGCCGACAAGCAGTCACCCTACTCAATCAGCTTTGCTTCCTAAAACCGCACCCCAAAACGCCCAAACGTCATCTTTGCTGCAACTTCTTAAATTGCTTGGCCAATACAACGTAAGTGACTAAACCCAACAAAGCGAAAAATACAGGCAAAGCCAAACGCAGCACAGCAATCGGCACCCAGTCCGACAACATCACGGGAATATCGGAGTAAAAAGTCTCCAGCTGGAAAACAAAAATCAAGTAGTCGAACATGAGCTTGCCAAGTATCAATACAAGCAGGAACAGGGTCGCTTGCTTTAAATGCTGCACAACTGCACCAGCCAGGAAGGGGGCAGTAATTACCAAACCTTCCAGAACAATCAAACCGCGTGACTCAAGGTTTTGAATCTGCAAGAAGTCTAGGCAGTACAGCAGGGTCAACAATAAGAATGCGAGCCCTAAAGCCAGAGCCTGTTGCGCACTAAGTGAATTTTCAGCGGACATACAAAATACTCTCGACTTCTTCGAGGATGATCGACTTGATCAAGTCGGTGGATTTGCTTCCCATTATTCCCCCACCTATATCGATACAGCCTTTAGATCCAATACGCCGACCACAGTGAATAAAGAAGTCATCTCGACCAAACATGACGTTGTCTTCTAGGGGATGCAAGGGCACTCGCCAATTTCTCCAGTGTTGCCACTGGATTGCCGCCCACTAAATTTGGAAACCCTGTGAGCCTACTTTTGACTTAAAACTTAATCAAAAAGATACTTGGGTCTGCGTCTTTGCGAGATACAAAGTCGGTTCGAAGCTACTTCAGAGTTTCTCGGAATCTAGAACTTTATGATCGCTCCAGTCGAAAACAGCCAAACTGCTAAATCCGATCCGCCTCCAGCAGCACCCCATACCAAATCAACCAAAGCTTGTCTTCACTATTCAGCAGATGTTTGATGGCCATATCACCCTCGCAATCAACACCCAAAACACTCGCTCCTTCCGGCAGTTTTGTGTTGCTATCCAAAGAATAGAATTGTAGAAACTCCACAATGGTTTGTTCATTCTTCCCGACGCGTGAGTAGTCACAGCTTTGATTTTGAAACAGAATTTCTTGCTCGCTTATAGATAGTTTGTCGCCAATTAATTCAGCAGTTTCCTCATCACTGATCCCAACGATTGGTGCGGCAGCAAGTTCCTTGCTGATAGTCCATTCCCCTTGTATGTCGCCTAATTCCGAAACGTTCGAACAAGCCGCGAGGGTAAGAAAAAGAAGGCAAAGAAGTTTATGCATGGTGCTGTTCTCGCAGATTCATGGGTTCAAGGCTGAATTTGAAAAGGAACGGTCTCTCGCTTACGACGATTCGCAAGACCATTGGAAAATTTCTTTCGGCTGGGCTTTCCGTCTTTTCCTTTTTCGGTGATGTAAACAAACCGGTTCATTTCGATTTCAACTTTTTGGTAATCACCTTTGTTGGCAAACGCCAGCACATCTTTTGCGTTGCCCACGCCTACATTAAACACAAAGCTTGTCAGGGCATCGAATTGGTCTTGGCTTAGTTGTGCTTCCCTGACATAGAAACGAACATACTTTTGAGCCTCTTCCAAACGGTCGTGAAAAGTGGCATTCAACTTGGCCAAGTCGTATTTGGTTTTCATCTGTTTTTCTGTGCATGGGCTGTAGCTAAGCAGAATGCCCACGCCCACAGTGCAATTGCCTGCAATGTCGTTGTAGGGAATTGCGGAGAAACCTTCATCTTTCGAAATATGCTCAATTCCTGATTTGGAGATGACCATTTTTGAGTTCAGTGGTTTTTGCATGGCTAAACTGGACATGACTTTGCCTCAGGGCGAGAGTTTTAAAATTTCACGAGTCTAGGGGCTGTTTTCATGGCTATCAAACTTGTACCCTGTTCAGGTTAAATAGCAACCCTCACCCAACCCATGAAAACCCTGCTCATCACCTATCACTCCATCACAGGCGGGTCCAAAGCCATGGCCCAGGCGGTGGCTGAGGGCGCAGGCACGGAACGCAACACACGCACTTTGCTTTTGCACGCCAGTGAAACAAACGCCGAACATGTTTTGAATGCGCACGGCTATGTATTCGTTACCCCCGAAACTTTGGGCAGCATGGCGGGTTTGATGAAAGACTTTTTTGACCGCACCTACTATGCAGCGCTCGATCAAATCAATGGGCGACCCTACACGGTGTTGGTGTGCGCCGGCAGCGATGGCCAGGGTGCAGTCAAGCAAATTCAGCGCATTGCCACGGGTTGGCGTTTAACGGAAATGGCACCGCCACACATTGTGCGTACCCAGGCACAAACGCCTGAAAAAATTCTGGCACCCAAAACCATTGCCCCTGCGGATTTGCAACATTGCCGCGATTTGGGCGCCGCGTTTGCAGGTGGTTTGGCTTTGGGTTTGTTTTAAATCACCAATTCAGCTTCTCCACTCAGGAAGCCGCACATCCTTCCACACAGCAAAGGCGCGCAGGCCCACGGTAACCAGTACGCAGCCCAGCATGTTCACATACGCCGGGTTGCCCAGTTCACGAAGGCCAATGTAAGCCCAGCCGCCGAAGAAAGCGCAAATGGCGTAAGGGCGGTGGTCTTTGAAGGCTTGCGGAATTTCATTGCACACAATGTCGCGCAGCACACCACCAAACACGCCAGTAATTACACCCATGAAAACGGCCACCAGGCTGGGCATACCTGCCTGAATGGCTGCGAAAACGCCTGCTGCGGTGAACAGGCCCAACCCCAAGGTATCGGGCCACAAAATGGCTTTTTCAGTGAACTTGAAATGCCGCTGCCGCATAAACAGCATGGCCACGATGCAGAGCACAAACACGGCCCACAGCAATTCAATGTACTTCACCCAGAAGAAGGGCCGCACATCGAGCAACAGGTCGCGCAGGGTACCGCCACCAAAGGCAGCAAGAAATGCCACCACGCACACACCCACGGCATCCAGCCGCTTGCGTGCACCTTCAAGAATTCCGCTCAGGGCAAAGGCCAGCGTGGCCACCACTTCAATGCCCAGTTGAATGTTCTGGCTGAATTCGCCGGGGTTTAGCGTGGCCATAGTTTCTGGTTCATGTGGTTTGAATGACAGGTTTTTGTCCATTGTAGTACCAGCAGCGCTATGCGCATAAGCAAACCGGGTTTTTCCACCCGGTGTAGAATCTAGCCAAATTCTGTCCGAGGTTTTATCGTGTCTACCCCTTTCCGTGTGTTGTCTTTCATCCCGCCGATGACGCAGCTCAACACACCCTATCCATCCACTGCTTACATCACCGGCTTTTTGCGCAAGCAGGGCGTTGATGCCGTGCAGGCCGACATTGCGCTGGGCTTGGTGCTCAAGCTGTTTTCACCGGAAGGGCTGGACAGAATTGCCTCGGAAATTGAGCAGTACGAGGAAGTGACCGAGCGCGTGGCCCTGTTCATGGATCAGTTCAGCCGTTACCGTGCCACCATTGCCCCCACCATTCGGTTTTTGCAGGGGGGCGATTCCACCCTGGCGCACCGAATCAACAGCCGGGCTTTTTTGCCGGAAGGCCCGCGGTTCGAAGCGCTGGACGTGTATGTGGACGAAGAAGGCGGCGACCCGTTGGCTTGGGCCTTTGGTGCCCTGGGCGCGCAAGACAAGGCACGCCACCTGGCCACTTTGTACCTGAACGACCTGGCCGATGTTATTGCTGATGCGATTGATGAGCGCTTTGAGTTTGTGCGTTATGCAGAATCGCTGGCCGGCAGCCAGCCCAGCTTCGACCCGCTGGCCAACGCCTTGCAGCAGCCTTTCACGCTGATCGATGAAATTTTGGTGGAATTAACGTTGGCTGAATTCAAACGCCAGCAACCGCAACTGGTGTTGTTGTCTGTGCCCTTTCCCGGCGCGGTTTACGCCGCTTTGCGCATGGCGCAGGCCATGAAGGCCGAGAACCCCACCATCAAAATTGGATTGGGTGGTGGCTATGTGAACACCGAGCTGCGTGAACTCGCCGAGCCACGCCTTTTCGACTTCATAGACTTCGTTACCCTGGATTCAGGCGAGCGCCCCCTGCTTTGCTTGATTGAACACCTGCAAGGCAAGCGCGGCCCGCAGCGGTTGGTGCGCACTTTCACGCGCAACGCTGAAGGAACGGTTCAATACACGAACTGGGCTGAACCCGATGTGCCCTTTGGCGATGTGGGCACCCCCACTTGGGATGGTTTGCCGTTGCACAGCTACCTTAGTCTGCTCGACATGTTGAACCCCATGCACCGCCTGTGGAGTGATGGGCGCTGGAACAAGCTGACCGTGGCCCATGGCTGCTACTGGAAAAAATGCAGTTTTTGCGATGTGTCGCTCGACTACATTTCCCGCTACGAGAACGCCACAGCCACTGAGCTGGTGAATCGCATTGAACAAATTGTGGCGGAAACCGGGCAAACCGGTTTTCATTTTGTGGATGAAGCCGCGCCCCCCAAAGCCTTGAAGGCCTTGGCGCAAGAATTGATTGCACGCAATGTGTCCATTTCCTGGTGGGGCAATATTCGGTTTGAAAAATCCTTCACACCCGAGCTGTGCCAGTTACTGGCCGACAGTGGTTGCATTGCGGTTAGCGGTGGGCTGGAGGTGGCATCCGACCGCTTGTTGAACCTGATGAAGAAGGGTGTTTCAGTGGAGCAGGTGGCGCGGGTCACCAAAGGCTTTACCGATGCCGGCGTGTTGGTACACGCTTACCTGATGTACGGCTTCCCCACCCAAACTGTGCAAGACACCGTGGATGCGCTGGAATATGTGCGCCAGTTGTTTGCAGAAGGCTGCATTCAATCGGGTTACTTTCACCGTTTTGCCTGCACTGTGCACTCGCCGGTGGGCAAAAACCCTGAGGAATACGGCATTCAATTGAAGCCGCTGCCCCAGGGCACTTTTGCGAAAAACGACATTGGTTTTGTCGACCCCACCGGGGTTGACCACGCCGCACTGGGCGAAGGCCTGAACCGCGCGCTGTACAACTACATGCACGGCATTGGGCTGGACCAGAACGTGCGCAGCTGGTTTGATCAAAAAGTACCCCGCGCCACGGTGCAAAAAAACTTCATTGAGCAGGCCTTGTATGGCAAACCAGTGAAAACAGCTTAATATTGACAGTATGTAAACTTCAAAGGTGGCACCATGAGTTTAAAAACCCTGTTGATGCCCATGATCACCCAACACCGGTTTGCGCGCGGCACCCTGCTCGCCCAACGCACCAAGGCCGAAAAAGCCCGGCTGGCCTCGGGCCGCCCCCACCAGGTTTACTACTTCCATCAGGTGGACGACCCCTACAGCCATTTGGTGGCCCAGGCTTTGCCCCGCTTTTTGGCGCGTTACAACATTGAATTGAAGCCACATGTGGTGAGCCCCCCACCCGATTCGGCCGCACCTGAACGGGAAAAACTGGTGGCCTACAGCCGAGTGGATGCCGCTTTGCTGGCGCAGCGCCACGGTTTGAGTTTTGTGGACTATGGCCGGCAGCCCGCCTTAGCGCGTGCCCGTCAGGCCACCCACACTTTGGTGGCAGCCATTCAAGGCGGGCAGTTTGTTGAGCATGTGGCCTCGGTGGGCCAGTGGTTGTGGGCCGGCGATGAAACCCAAATGCCTCCCGAGCAATTCAATGCATTGAAGCCGGTGTCCAGCCAAGACGTGCAAAACCACATTGCACAGGCCGACGGGTTGCGAGACAAATTAGGGCATTACCTGGGCGGCATGTTGTATTACGAGGGCGAGTGGTACTGGGGCATCGATCGCCTGTACCACCTGGAGCAGCGCTTGCAGGCTTTGGGTGCGCAAGCCAATGGGGCCATTGCCTTGTTGTTTCCTGCGGACGATGGGCTTGCGCACGCCAAGCCACTGGAGAACCCGCCAGACATTGATTTTTTCTTTTCCTTCCGCAGCCCCTATTCCGCCATTGTGGCCTCTCGCATTTTCGAGTTGGGCCGCCTGACTGGCGCGAAAGTTAATTTGCGTTTTGTATTGCCCATGGTGATGCGTGGCTTGCCCGTGCCCAAGGTGAAGCGCGAATACATTGTGTACGACACCGCCCGGGAAGCGCATGTGCGCGGTATTCCCTTTGGCCGTTTGAACGACCCCGTTGGCAAACCCACCGAACGCGGCCTGGCCTTGATTCCGTTTGCCGAACAGCACAGCAAGGGGCAAGAATTTGTACTTTCCTACATGCAGGTTGTGTGGGCTGAAGGCATTGACGCCGGAAGCGACAAAGGTTTGAAAAAAATTGTAGAACGCGCTGGTTTGCGTTGGGAAGGTGCAGAAGTGGCGCTGCAACACGAGGCCTGGCGCGAGCGAGCCACAGCCAACAGAGAGGAACTGTTTGCTGCTGGTTTGTGGGGGGTGCCCTCATTCAAAGTGGGCAATACCGTGGTGTGGGGGCAAGACCGCTTGTGGGCTGTGTATGACGCCCTGCGCTCGTATCCGGCCTGATTTGCCTAATGTACCGTTTTGAAGTATCAATGACCTCTACGCACTCCAAGTTTGAATGACATGAAAATAAGTGACGTTGCCAAGAGACTTGGCTTGAATCCAAAGACCATTCGGTTTTACGAAGATCAGGGCTTGATTGCTCCGAAGCGGGCTGATTCTGAGTCGTGGTTTTCTACTAGCAAGAACCGTGTTTTTGGACCAGAAGACCTGTCCAGGCTTGATTTTGTCAAGAAGGCTCGCGAACTCGATTTTTCGATCAAGGAAATTCAGTCTGTGCTTGATTACTATGACCAAGGCCCCGCCTGTGGTTGTGGTTCAAGAACCCGGGTTGACGAGTTGATTGAGCGAAAACTCGTCGAGGTTCAGCAATTGAAGCAAAGCCTTCAGGAACTGGAGAAAAAGTTGATCGACATTCGGGTGAACAATGCCGCGATTGCATCCAGGCTGGCTGGTGTACCCCATGAACCCGAAGGCGAATTTTTGATTGCAGACTATATTTTGCCCGCATCAACTGAAGAAAAAAATAAGGCTTGACCTTCCAGTGGCTGGAACATGCACCCTGAAATTCGGGAATGTTCCCCATGCTTTTCTAGGAGATTTTTGATGAAAGTTAAATTGTTTGCCGCTGCTGTTGGTGTGTTTGGCCTGGTGACTGTGGCCTTGGCCGCATGCCCGCTTTGCGCATAAAGTGATAGAAGCGCCGGGCCTTTTTGGGCCCGGCTTTCAATACGTGGCTTGTGCCGGGGCTGTGGCCTTAGCAACCTGATTTGCCTTGCTGAATGGGTGGGCATTTCACCGACCCATACGAGCAAAAAACACAGCAATCGCCAGGCTTGGGTTTCAGCAAAATATTGCAATGTTCACACTTGAAGAAAAACAGGCAGGCGTCCGTTGGCATTACGCAAAGGGTGCTTTTGCTGCAACTTGGACAAGTCAAAATCGACTCACGTACAACTTCAGTCATGGTGCGTTCCCCCGCTTTTACATGAACCAAGGTACTGCCAGCATGAGCAGTGAAAGCACGGCGATTAACCAGTAAATCAGCTTCTGACCGCGGCTGCAAGCGTTGCAACCCTCCTTGCGCCAGAACATTTTGTAGTAAGCAAATGCCAGCAAGCTGATCGTGATCACAATAAAAACGGGTCGGTAGGGTTCCAAGGTAGCAAACATGCCGATTGATGCACTGCTTCCTACGCCCATAGCCAGCAGCAGCAGCGGACCAAGGCAGCAAACGGAAGCCCCGAATGCCGCGAGTGCGGTCGCAATCAGGGTGCCGGTATTTTGAGGTGTTCTCATGTTGGTATTTCTCAATGCATTAGGAAGTGATATTGTGAAAGCCGTACCTAAGTACGGAGTCAACAGGCATGATTCAAAAACACACATTAAGCATCGGCGGGTTGGCCCAAGCAGCGGGCGTGAATGTTGAAACCATTCGTTACTACCAGCGCGTGGGCATGCTTGCACAACCTGCAAAACCCCTTCAGGGCGTCCGTAAATATGGTCCACGGGACATCAAGCAGATCCGCTTTATCAAGCGAGCGCAGGCCTTGGGTTTTACCCTGTCCGAGGTGGCTGAACTGCTCGCGTTGGGCAATGCGAGTTCCTGTCGTGAAACGCAGGTATTGGCTGAAAGCAAGCTGGAGTCCATTAGCTCACGGATTCAAGACCTTGTAAAAATGCAGGATACTTTGCAGCAGCTTGTGGCGCGGTGTAATGCAATAGACAAATCGACCAATTGCCCCATTATTGATGCATTGGTGGGCGATGAATAGCTTGACCTTGCCACCATGTCAGGGTTTCTAATAAAGTAAAACAAATACTGATTAAGGAAATTCCATGCCTGGTTGTAACCACTGCCCTGCTGACGAGGCCGCCAAATCCACTGCAGTCGATCCAGGTTTTCGTAAGGTGTTGTGGATTGCCTTGGTTGCCAACGCTGCCATGTTCTTCATTGAAGTGGGTGCCAGTTGGTCGGCAGGCTCCGTATCTCTGCTTGCCGATTCACTCGATTTTGGTGGTGATGCGGCCAACTATGCTTTGTCCCTGTTTGTATTGGGCATGGCGCTTCAAACCCGTGCCAAAGCAGCCTTGCTCAAAGGGATGTGCATGGGGCTGTATGGTGTCGGTGTATTGGGTTTTGCCGGGTATGCAGCCATGCACGGCCAGGTACCTTCTTACGCCACCATGGGTATCGTGGGTTTAATGGCTTTGAGCGTGAACGTGGGGGTTGCTGCCATTCAGTACCGTTACCGCAATGGCGATTCCAACATGCGCTCGGTGTGGCTGTGTAGCCGCAACGATGCAATTGGCAACCTGGCTGTATTGGGTGCTGCATTGTTGGTGGGAGTTACGCAAACAGCCTGGCCCGATCTTGCGGTGGCCGCACTCATGGCCACACTCGGTTTAACAGCGTCGTTCAGCGTTATCAGGCAGGCACGGGCTGAAATACGGGGTGAGGTGTCTGTTCCACCCCCGCATTCACACTCGCACTAGGATCGACCAAATTTCTTGCGATATTGAACCGGTGAAAGCCTGGTGGTCTGTTTGAACTGCCGCCGCAAGTTTGATTCATTGCTGTATCCCAGTTCGTCACTGATGGTGTTGACTGGCACGCTTGTCCAAATCAGTTGTTCGCTCACTTGGTGAAGTTTCAAATGCCGGGCGTAACTGGCCACCGGCATCTCGGTCAAGGCATTTACTTTTCGGGCCAAAGTGCGTTCGCTCAAATTTAACTTTCCGGCCAGTGTTTGCACGGTGATTTGTTCTGCGGGCATTTGGGTCACGATGGCGGCCAGTTTTCTAAGCAATGGGTCGGCTTGCTCCATGAATGCAAACGATCTGAATGCAGGGTGTTGCTGCACCGGCCTGGGAAGCACCATCAGCTTGATGAACTCCTGAAACGCGGGTTTACTCAGTGACTTTTCGATCAATTGCTGGGCAAGCAACAGATAACCGTGGACACCCGCTGCGGTGGCGGTTTTTTGGGTCATCACGCAATCGCTGTCGATTAGCCAATTCACATTTGGATATTTTTTTTGCATGGCATTGGCAAGCCACCAAGTGACTGTGGCGCGTTGGCGGCGAAGGCGCCCACTGTCAGCCAGAAAGCACACACCGGTGCAATAGCTCCACACCTTGGTTTGCTCAGGCAGTTGTCGAATCTGTTCAATCAGCTTGGCGTGTTGGGCAAGCAAGGACGGCAACTGGCTGGGCGATTCTGTCCACATCCCGGGCACCAGCAGCACATCCAGTTGTGTTTCCTGAAGCAGTACGTTGGCAGTTAACACCATTTGATTGGCGCATTGCACTGGTTTAAGGCTGGTGCCAACCAAGCAGGTTTCAAACAGTACTTTGCCAGATAGCCGATTACTGGCCTGTAGCAGGTCGTTGAATGCCATCAGGCCTGCGGGCATGCAATGCTCGTAAAGCAGAAGTCCAATTTTCATATGCTTTTCATGTTTGGCAGAAATTGACTGAAAATTGTCATTCTATGCCATAACGGGCGGATGTGTTTTTTTGTCATGATTCAGCATCCAAAGTGGAGATGATTCATGAAAATTCAGCAACTACGCAACGCAACCATTATTGTGGAGTTCGGCGAATACCGGGTGTTGGTCGATCCCATGCTTGCACCCCGGCATGCCCTGCCACCCTTGAAGTTCTCTGGCGGCATGTTGAGAAACCCCACAGTCAGTTTGCCTTCTCAGGCAGACATGGCCTTGCTCGATGTTACACACTGTTTGATTACCCACTGCCAGAAAGGCCATTTTGATCACCTGGACCGCTTTGGGCGGGCCTGGCTTCGGAAATATCAAATACCTGTGATTTGCACGGCGCATGATGCACCACACTTGGCTGGTAAAGGGTTGAATATTCAAGCTCTACCCGTCGACGTTGACAGTAAGAAAGCTGCTTTCCTGGGTGGTTCGATCAGCACTGTGCCGTGTGTTCATGGGCGGGGTTTTGTGGGTTCATTGATGGAACACGGGGTGGGTTACTTCATCCAGATTCCGGGTGAGCCCTCGCTTTACCTGAGTGGGGACACCATTTTCACACCTCGCATTCAAGAGTTCTTGTGGACCCGAAAGCCGGAAGTTAGTGTGGTGCCTGCCGGAGGGGCGCAATTTGATGTGGGCGGTGAAATTATTATGGGTGTCAGTGATGTGCTTGAGTTCACGCGGGCTGCCAGCGGCACGGTAATTGCCAACCACCTGGAGGCGATCAGCCACTGCCCGGTGACTCGGGATCAATTGCTGATTGCTGCACAGCATGCAGGGCTCAGTAAGCGATTGGTGGTTCCGCAAGATGGGGAGATTGTGGATTTGAACGTGTAAAAGCGAACGCACCAAAAATTCGAGCATGTAAGGAACTCATTGTATTAATCGATCGCCATGTTCAGATTGTCAGTGAGGCTTTGATAATTTCACATTCGCCTATCGTACTGTGCCCTAAACATTTCGAACGCAAGCGTTGTAATTCACTTTTCAGTGCTTGAAGTTGACTGAGCCTTTTATCGATTTCGGTCAATTTATTGTCGATGGCATCGTTGATTGGCTCGCATGACTCGCTGGGTGAATGTTTGAGTTTCAGTAAGGAGCGTATTTCATCTAGTGATATGTCAATGTTGCGACAAAACACAACGAACGCTAAATCTTCGAGATGATGCTCGCCGTATACCCGGTAGTTGGAGGCGGTTCGGTCTGGTGCACAAAGCAGGCCTTCCTTCTCGTAATAGCGTATTGCCTCTACCGTTATACCCAACTTCTCGCTTAACTCACCGATTTTCATCAATTTATCCTAGGGGTTGACTCTAAAGCTACTTTAGGGTTTTTAATGAATGTATTGCAATTTCACCAGGAGTTCAAGATGCCAGGTTGTTCAACATGTCACGACCATCAGCCGGCCCAATCAGTTTCACCAACCTACAAAAAAGTGTTGTGGGTTGCTCTGGTTGTCAATTTGGGTATGTTCATCGTTGAGGTGGCTTCAGGTTTGAAAGCGGGCTCTGTCTCCCTGTTGGCGGATTCACTTGATTTTTTTGGTGATGCAGCGAACTACGCTGTTTCCCTTTTTGTGTTGGGCATGGCACTGTCGATTCGTGCAAAGGCAGCCCTGGTTAAAGGTGCCACACTCGGAATTTTCGGGGTAGGCGTTTTGGCCTACACGGCGTATCGCCTTTGGACAGGGCAAGTTCCTGAACCTTTGACCATGGGCGTGGTAGCGGTGTTGGCACTCGTTGCCAATGTGGCTGTAGCTTTGATGCTTTACAAATGGCGTGAAGGCGACTCGAACATGCAATCTGTATGGCTTTGCAGTCGCAACGACGCGATTGGAAATGTGGCCGTAGTTGCGGCCGCCGGCTTGGTTGCCTGGACCGGTAGTGCATGGCCTGATTTGGCAGTGGCGGTGTTGATGGCTACTTTGGGTATTACCGCGGCTAGAACCATCATCGCTCAAGCATGGCGCGAATTGAACCAAACCAGTGTGTGATACTCTTATGTCCATGAAAAGATTCTTCCTAGCCCTTCTCATGTTGGTATTACCGCTTCAAGCAGTGCTTGCAGCGGTAGAAACCTATCATGGACACGGGGCAGAGTATGAATCTGCGATTGAGGCAGTGTTTCATACCCACGATGGGTATGATCACCACGCCGCACATCACGAACCAGACAACAACAAGCAGCAAGACCAAACCTGCGATGGTGATCACCACCATTGCCATGCCCACAGTGTGAGCGTGTTGCCCAGTTTGTTGACTTTTGCCACACTCCCCAATGCCTTGGACCAAGAACCTGAAGAGTTCAACGGCTTTCAATCTTTCTCGTCAAACCGCATAGAACGCCCGAAATGGGTCTGAGCAAAACCTGAATTAGCCACCCTTTGATGCCTTTTTGTGCGGGCTAAAAAAGGGCAGTTCATCTGTTTTGTTTGGAGAATTTACTTATGCATTCACCACATCGTGTGGTGTCCACTTGCCTGGCTTTATTGTTTTTGAGCGCTTCTCCTGCTGCGTTTACTCAGCAAGCCATGTCTGTGGAAACCCCAGTGACAGTTCAAGATGTCTTTGAATCGGCCTTGAGCATTGATCCTGAAGTGCAGTCTGCACTGAAGCGCATTGAAGCATTCAAAACAAGAAGGAGTGCAGCCAGCGCCTTGACTGCCCAACCACTTTCAGTGGAAGGGTCGTATCGATCCGACCGGAACTACAACAACCAAGGCTTGCGAGAAATCGAGCTGGGCGTGTCCGCACCAATCTGGAACTGGAATGAGCGGGCGCGTACCCAATCATTGCGAGACACCGAAATTGAGTTGGCGCAGTTACAACTTGAACAGAAAAAACTTGAGCTCGCTGGTCTTGTTCGCCAAGTAGTGTGGAATACGCTGGCTGCCAATCTCGATGCCGAAATTGCACAGGCGCGACTTAAATCCGCGAAAGAGTTGATGGTGGATGTTGAAAAGCGGGTGAAGGCCGGCGACTTGGCCCAAACCGATTTTTATCAGGCTTCTGCACTGTATGAACAGACCAGAGCAGAATTTGCCCGAACTCAAAGCGCTTTAAGTGATGTGAGTGCAGATTATGCGGCCACCATCGGTTTGCCTGTTTCAGTGCTTTCACAGATTCAAACCGAGAGCACTGACATTCCCAATGGGCTGAAACCGCTGGATCACCCCGCGATCAAACTGGCGCAGCTTCAGGTGTTGGCCCAGCAACAACAAAGCGATTTGGTGCAAACCCAGTCGCGCGCAAATCCTGAGGTGGGTTTGGCCATCATCAGCGACCGTGGCGCATTCACCTCGGCCAGCGAGAAATCTTTGGTGGTGTCCACGCGAATTCCTTTGGGCAACTCGTCGGAATATCAAAGCCGGGTGTTGCAGGCAGAAAGTGAAAGCATTGCAGCCGAAGCTGCACTGACAAAAACCCAGCGGCAAATCGTTGTTCTTGGCCGTGCAGCCGAGAGCAACTTGGACCTGTTCGCGCAAATCAAAGCGTCCGCTCAAGAGCAGGCCAGGCTGGCCATAAAAACATTCAGGTTGTACAAAAAATCATTCGATCTGGGTGAAACCGATTTGCCCACTTTGTTGATTGCCGAACAGAAGGCCTTTGAGGCCGACAAACTGGCCCGGAAATCTGCCATCGAATATGCCGCAAAAGTTTCAGCCTACAAACAGGCCTTGGGACTTCTACCATGAATAATATTGAGATCAACGTCATGAAACAGAGCAAATTTTTAACCAAGGTATTGTCAGCTGCGGTGCTTACCGGCTCGCTGATCTTCTCCACGACAGCTTATGCAGGCCCGGGTCACGACCACGGCGATGAAGCACCGGTTGCAGTTGGTGAAGCATCGCCCCGCGTGGTCATGGAATCGGAATTGTTCGAGGCGGTTGGTATTTTGAAAGGCCGCATGCTTGAAATTTACATTGACCATGCAGCCACCAATGCACCCGTACAAAACGCCAAGTTGGAGCTTGAACTGAACGGTCAGCAAGTGCCCGTTGAATTGCACAGCGAGGGCGAATTTGATGCACAGTTGCCCGAGGGAATCGAGGAAGGCACTGTGGCTGTCAGCATGACTGTATCCGCAGGCGACAACATTGATCTTTTGGCGGGTGACCTGATTGTTGGTCATCACGATGACCTCGATAGCGTTGAAGAAGTGCAGTCACGTCTCTCGACAATAGTCTTGTACGGGATTGGTGGATTGTTGATTCTCGCGGTGTTCGTGATCGGATATGTTCGTCTTAAATCAAAGGGAGACAAATAACCATGTTGAAAAAACAGTTTGTTCTCTCTGTATTGGCATTCAGCTTGTCAGCACCGCTTTCTGTGTACGCGGGCCCTGGGCACGATCACGGCGACGAAGCACCTGTTGCAAGCACTGGGGACGGTCCTAAGCGACTCGCTACAGGCGAGGTGTTCCTGCCAAAACCTGCACAGCGGCAGTTGGACTTGCGAACACAAGTCGTTCAAGTAAAACCTCAGGCCAAAGTAATTGAAATGAACGGTCAAGTGGCACTAGATCCCCAATCGGGCGGTGTAGTACAAACCAGCCTAGGGGGCTTTTTTGTGCCTTCGAGTGCTGGTGTTCCGCAACTGGGAGAGCCAGTAAAAAAAGGGCAAGTTTTGGGATTCATCCAGACGCCCCAAGCCCCCTTGGAAAAGTCAGCTCAATTGGCTCAATTGTCGCAATTGAAATCTGAACTGGCGTTGGCCAAACAACGCTTGGAAAGGTTAACCCTACTGGCCGACACCGTACCCAAGAAAGAAATTCAAGCCACCCAAGCGCAGGTACAAAGCCTTGGTGAGCAAGTGTCTGCGTTATCTGGCGGTATTGGCTCGCGCGAAGAGCTTCGTTCTTTGTCAAACGGCGTTGTGGCTTCGACGGCAGCAATTGCTGGCAAGGTGTTTTCTGAAGGCGATGTGCTGTTTGAAATCGTGAATCCCAAAGTGGTTCGTATTGAAGCCACTTGGTTTGAGCCCAACGCTGTTCCCCAGTTTTCCTCCGCTCAGATTCCTGCAGGTGAAAAAACTTTAAAACTAAATTACGTGGGTGCAGCCAGCAGCGTAAAAAATCAGTCGCTGTCTTTGGTATTTGAAGCCCGCGATGTTGAGAGTATCCGCTTTCCGACAGGGCAACTTTTGAAAGTATATGGGGAGCTAGTAGATCAGATAGACGGTATTGCCATACCCAGTGCTGCGGTGGTTAAAAACGCTGCCAATCAAACCATTGTATGGGTCAAGAAAGAACCGGAACTGTTCGAGCCCAAGGTGGTGTTGACTGAGCCGTTGAACGGCGTTGAGGTTTTGGTACGAAGCGGTCTGACCGGTGATGAACGCGTGGTGATTCAAGGTTCGACCTTGATCAACCAGGTTCGATAAGGGGGCGCCGACATGTTTCAAATGTTATTGGACAGCAGCCTGAAGAACCGGCTGCTGGTACTTCTCGGCGCGCTTATTTTGACCGTGTATGGGGCCTATACGCTGACCCAAACACCGGTTGATGTATTTCCCGATCTGAACAAACCAACGGTGACCGTGATTACTGAAGCCGGTGGTATGGCTTCGGAGGAAGTCGAACAATTAATTACGTTTCCTTTGGAAACAGCTTTGAACGGTCTTCCGGGTGTCGAGGTCATTCGCTCGGTATCCAGTGCCGGACTCTCGTTCATTTACGTGACTTTCAATTGGGATACTGAGATTTATCGGGCACGTCAAATGGTATCTGAGCGGCTTTCCAGCCTGGAGGAATCCATTCCTGCAGGCGTGGCGCCGGTGATGGGGCCAGTCAGTTCAATCATGGGCGAGATCATGCAAATCGCCATACCGATTGATTCGAGCAAGACCACACCCATGCAAGTGCGCGAGTATGCTGATTGGGTGCTTCGCCCCCGATTGTTATCGATTCAAGGCGTGGCACAGGTGATCCCGATTGGTGGTGAAGTACGCCAGTTTCAGGTTCAACCAGATTTGCAGCGGATGGTTAATTTGGGTATTACCATTGAGGACCTGCAGCAGGCCTTGAGCGGTTTTGCATCCAATACATCGGGCGGATTTTTGGCGCTTAATGGCCGTGAGTACTTGATTCGAAACCTTGGAAGAACGTCCTCTTTGGAGGACCTTGGAAAGGTGGCTGTAGGTTCAAAAGACGGTGTGCCAGTGCTGCTCAAGCAAGTCGCCAAGGTGGATTTTGCGGCCGCAGTTAAACGGGGTGATGCCGGGTTTGAAGGCAAACCCGCTGTAATTTTGGGCGTACAAAAGCAGCCAAGCGCTGACACCATTGCCTTAACCAAAAGGATTGAAGAGGCCCTGGTTTCCATGGGCAGCAGCTTGCCAGAAGGAATGGAAACACCGCGTGTGACTTTCAGGCAGGCCAGTTTCATTGAAGCCTCAATTTCTACTCTGCAAGGAAAGCTGATTGGCGCTTCGATATTTGTCGCTGCTGTGCTGTTTTTCTTTTTGGGTACGATTCGCCCGACCGTAATTGCACTGGTTGCCATCCCCGTGTCTATTTTCATCACAGCACTGGTGTTTGAGTATTTCGGGCTGTCAATCAACACCATGACGCTGGGTGGGTTGGCCATTGCCATTGGTGGTTTGGTCGATGATGCCGTGGTCGACGTAGAAAATATTCTTCGCCGCCTGAAGGAACAACGGGCGAAACATCCAGGCATGCCATTTGACCTGGTTGGCCTGGTGCGCAAAGCATCGCTTGAAGTAAGAACAGGTATTGTGTACGCCACCGTGATTATTGTGTTGGTGTTCATCCCCTTGTTCGCGTTGCCCGGCATTGAAGGCAAGTTGTTTGTTCCGCTGGGCATTGCATTTATCGTATCTACCCTTGCATCGCTGGTGGTTTCTGTCACGGTGACACCCGTGTTGTCGTATTACCTGTTGCCTGGCATCAAGGATCTTGATCATGGCGACACCCGCGTGTTGGCTTGGTTAAAATCCAAGTATCAGGTTGGCTTGTCTGGTGTACTCAATAACTCGAAAGCGGCAATTTGGGCCGGTGTGATTGCAGTAATTGTTGCAGGCGCATCTGTACCATTTTTTGCTAAAACATTCCTTCCGCCTTTCAATGAAGGCACCTTGCTGATCGGTATGAGGTTAAATCCTGGCGTCACTTTGGATGAGTCCTCCAAATTGGCCTCTCAAGCGGAAGTGTTGCTCAAAGACATTCCAGAAATTACGCACATTGGACGGCGAAGTGGTCGTGCGGAGCTGGATGAACATGCTGAAGGTGTTCACGTGTCTGAACTGGATTTGGGTTTGATTCCCGCCGGTGACATGACACGCCCCATGGCGGAGTTACAAGCGGAAATACGCGAACGACTCCAGAACCTGCCAGCAGCCATTGCGGTGGGGCAGCCCATTTCACATCGCATTGATCACATGTTGTCTGGGGTGCGCTCGCAAATCGCGATCAAGGTATTTGGGGAAGACTTGGATACCTTGCGTGGCACCGCTGAAACTCTGCGTGCAGAGCTGTCAACAATCGATGGACTGGTTGACCTTGAAGTTGAGAAGCAGGTGCTCGCACCAGAGATCAAAGTGCGGATCAACTACGATGCCGCATCCCGGTATGGTGTGTCTTCATCGGAAGTGTTGCATTCTCTACAGGCTTTGATTGAGGGCGAGAAAATCACTCAGGTGGTTGAAGGCAACCGGCGTTTTGCCCTGGTTTTGAAACTGGCAGAAAAAGACCGCAGTTTGGAGCAACTCAAGACTTTGCTGATACCGACCCCCTTGGGTGCAGTTCCATTGTCTTTGTTGGCCAGCATTGAAGACAGTGATGGCCCCAACCAGATAAGTCGTGATGATGGCAAACGGAGAATCGTGATTTCTGCCAACGCCCAAGGCAGAGCGCTTTCCGAAGTGGTTGAAGACATTCGTACCACAGTTGCAAATACTAATTTACCGGAAGGCTATTTCATTACTCTGGGCGGCCAGTTTGAGGCTCAGGAAGAAGCCACACGCTTAGTCGGTTTTCTGTCAATCATTTCACTCGTGCTGATGTTTGCGGTGCTTTACAGCCGTTATCAGTCGGTGCGCTTGTCGGCCATCATCATGGGCAATATTCCATTGGCCATGGTGGGTGCAGTTCTTGGCTTGTGGTTATCCGGACAGCCTTTGTCAGTGGCTGCATTGATTGGTTTTATCACGCTTGCGGGTATTTCAGTTCGCAACGGCATTTTGAAGGTGAGCCACTACATCAACCTGATGCGATTCGAACACGAGAGTTTTACCCAGTCCATGATCGTGCGCGGATCCATGGAACGGTTAAGTCCCGTGTTGATGACGGCACTGGTCACTGCATTTGCTTTGGCACCATTGCTGTTTGAGGCAGAGCGCCCGGGCACCGAAATTTTGCACCCGGTTGCAGTTGTAATTTTTGCTGGTCTGATCAGTTCAACCTTGCTGGATACCTTTTTAACGCCAGCATTGTTTTGGGTTTTTGGGCGCAAAGACGCGGAAAGGTTAATGGAGCAATCCGATGCTCAAGCATTGTAATTTTTTTAACGGAAAGGGGATGACGATGAAATCAATCAAATTGCTGACAACAAGTTTCGGTCTTGTTTTGGCCTTGAGTTCAGGCTTTGCTGTGGCACAGGAAAAAGATGAGCACAAACTTGAGCCCAAACATGGCGGTGTAGTGGTTGAAGCCAACCACATCGAGTATGAATTGGTGGTGAGGTCGGAAAATGTTCAATTGCATGCAAATGATCACGGCAAGGTGATTGACTTGAGCAAAGCCAAGGCCAAAGTGGTGTTTCTGGTGGCCGATCAAAAAATGGAAAGAACACTGGCTGGCCAGGGGGTGCTTTTGTCGGGTGAGGGTGTGGATTTGAAGGGATCTGGCTACACCGCAGTGGCCACAGTGGAATTCGCCAACAAGAAGAAAGCCACCGTTCGATTTAAAACAAACTGAGTTTGGGAAATGGAGCTGATCAAATTTTCTGCATTGTTTGCAGTGACGGCCGTTTCTGAAATTTTGGGCTGCTATTTGCCTTGGCTGATTCTGAAACAGGACAAGTCCCCATGGTTGTGGCTCCCGGCCATCGGGTTTCTTGTTTTATTTGCCTGGCTGTTGACTTTGCACCCTTCAGCTGCTGGCCGCACGTATGCCGCCTATGGCGGCATGTACATCAGCGTGGCTTTGCTCTGGCTTTACTGGATCGAGGGTATCAACTTAACCCGGTGGGATATTGCAGGTGCAGGGCTAGCCTTGGCAGGGATGGCAATCATCATGCTTCAGCCCAGGGTGTAGGTGTTTGGTAATCATCTTGCGGATGTTGCCGTATACACCTGAAGGCTACACAGGCAACCCATTTCTGCGCGGCTCAAGATTCAGATGAACAAAAGTATCAAAGGCGCATGTGAGTGAAATCACATGCGCCTTCAAGGGAAATCAACTCAAGGTTGATTGTTCAAATTAACTGGCGTCGCCTTCGGTCAGGTCTACGCCGTTGATCTTGCTGAGCACTTCAGCACGGCTGACAGTGGACTTTGATTCGGTTGCAATAACAGTCTCATCACCCGCTACTGGGTTGAATGTACCTGCTTGAACAGCTTGCTGGTAGTTGCGCTGTACTTCCTGGCGTGTAGCTTGGTCGCGCTGTGAATATTGTGCGACGTGGTCTGTTGCATCGCCATGGTTTGTAGGGCTGTTTGCAAAAGCGATTGCTGGAACAGTTGCTGAAAGGGCCAAAACAGAAGTGGCGATCAGGTTGCGTGCGTTCATGGTGTATCTCCTTGGATTGTAAAAATAAGGTACTGCGTTAAGTGTTTGCCTTTGCTTTATTGCGTTGGCATGAGTTGTACTTTACGCAGGTACGAATGACCAAGACCCCACATGAACATTACAAATTTGTAACAAAACTATTACGATTTAATGCATCCAGCGCATGCTGCGACGTGTACCTTGGCCTTCAAGCGGGTGACCAGCAAAAACAGCCCACCCAGTTTGCGGTGAATGAACAGGCAGTCAATGGGCGGGGCGTGCCAGAACTTTCGGTCTTCGCCCAGTTCAAAGCCTTTGTCGCGAATTCGCGCAGCCAGGTCGGTGTTGCCAAAATCAAAACAACCCTTGGTGCAAAAAGGCTCGCAGGCCAAATCCATCAAGTCAAGTACCAACTCCCTGTGGTGGGTTTGCGTGCTTGAATCGAAATAGCCAATGCGGGTCGCGGCCTTTTCCATCAGGCTGCGGCTGCCTGCCTGTGCAGCTTTCATCACGTCCACATAACCGTCCACCAGTTCTTTATCAAAACTGCGGGTGGCACCAAAATCAAGCAGCACCACTTTGCCGGTTTTTGGGTTGTAACGGTAGTTCGCAAAATTCGGGTCAGTTTGCATCAAGCGCATGCCCAGCAATTCTTTGAACAACAATTCGAACAGCATGGTGGCAATTTTGTCGCGAACCGGTTGGGTAGCGTGCGCCATTTGTTCGATCGGTACGCCTTCCACATAACGCATGGCCAATATGCCGCGTGTGGTTAAGCGGGTATTGACCGTGGGAACTTCAAACCGTTCGTCTTCGCCCAGTGCTTCGGTGTATTTCGCGATGTACTCAGCTTCCCGTAGGTAATCTGCCTCTTCATGCAACTGCTTCTTTGCTTCAGCAAGCAGTGCGGCTAAATCGAATGTTTTGGGTACCAAGCCCGTGAAGCGCAAAATGGTGGCCACATTGTCGATGTCGCTGTCGATGCTGTCGCGCACACCCGGGTACTGAATTTTGACAGCCAGCTTCTCGCCGTCCAATGAAATGGCCTCATGCACCTGCCCAATTGATGCGGCGGCAATCGGCGTCAGGTTAAATTCGCGCACCCTCTCGCGCCAGTTCTCGCCCCATTCTTTTTCCAGCACGGCGAGCAGTTGTTTGCGAGGCATGTGTTTGGCGTCTTGCCGAAGCCTGGCCATAATTTCAGCCAGTTGGGGTGGCAGCATGTCGCCTGCGTCCATCGACACAAGTTGCCCCAGTTTCATGGCCGCACCGCGCAGTTGTGCCAACTGGTCGGCCACGCGCAGAGCGTTTTTGGGGGTCAGCAACAGGCTGCTCAGCTTGGGCCGCTTTCCCTGTGCCAATTGTTTGGTGCCGTTCTTAACCACCGAACCTGCCACCGTGGTGGCCAAGGCACCAAACCGGCTTAAACGGGCGAAGCGGCCCGAAGGCACAGCGGATTCGTTTGAATGGTTAAAGGCGGGAGGTTTCTTGCTGGACGACATGGAAAGTACTGCTTTGAAGCAAAGGTTAAGCTCATGTTAAAACAAAAGGCGCCTGTGCGGGGAATCACAGGCGCCCTTTGAAAACCGGCAGACTACCCGGTTTTTACCATTTAGCTGGCATCACCTTCGGTCAGGTCTACACCGTTGATCTTGCTGATGACTTCAGCACGAGTGACGGTCGACTTTGCAGTTTGAACGGTAACACTCGCATCACCTGCCGCGGGGCTGAATTCGCCGGTTTGTACTGCCTTCTGATATTCATTCAACACAGCTTGGCGTGTAGCTTGGTTACGCTGACTTTCGGCTGCCACCACGTGGCTGGTGCCATCGCCTTGCTGAGTTGCTGGGTTGGCCATGACCACGGCTGGTACAGATGCTGAAATGGCCAATACGGAGGTAGCGATCAATTGACGTGCGTTCATGGTAAATCTCCTTTTGAGGTACTTCACTAAGTTTTGCCGTTGCGTTATTGCGTTGGCATGAGTCGTACTTTACGCAGCCTCGAATTACCAAGTGCCCACAGGCACATTACAAATTTGTAATTTAAAAATATCGGCCTAGCTTCTATACTGCGTGTTGTGTTTACTTGGCCGCAGCGGTGCAGTTTCGATGAAAATTCTGGTGATTGAAGACGAAAAAAAACTGGCCAGCTACCTTCAGAAAGGGTTGAGCTCGGAAGGCTTTGTGGTGGATGTTGCCCACAACGGCATTGACGGTTTGCACCTGGCCACCGAGGGCCATTACGAACTCATTATCCTAGATGGCATGTTGCCCGACCTGGATGGCTTGGGCGTTTTGGCCGCCTTGCGCCAAACCATGAACATTCCCGTACTTATGCTCACGGCCCGTTCCATGGTTGAAGACCGTGTGAAAGGTTTGCAGGCGGGTGCCGACGATTACCTGACCAAGCCTTTCGCTTTCTCTGAATTGGTGGCCCGTGTGCATGCATTGGCCCGCCGTGCGCAAGGCCAACCCAGTGCCGCTGCCGACAGCAGCCACCTCGGCCTGGCGGATCTTGAATTGGACGCCGTAAAGCGCCAGGCCAAACGGGCTGGGCAAGACTTGCGTTTGACCGCCAAAGAATTCAGCCTGTTGTGGTTGCTGTTGCGCCGAAAAGGCGAGGTGCTTTCGCGCACCGAGTTGGCAGAACTGGTGTGGGACATGCACTTTGACAGTGAAACGAATGTGGTGGATGTGGCGGTTCGGCGCTTGCGCAGCAAAATGGACGAACCTTTTGACCAGCCTTTGTTGCACACCGTGCGTGGCATGGGCTATGTGCTGGAACAACGCGCGGTGGTTGAGCAGGCCAATGAGCAGGCCGTAGGGGACCTTCCATCGTGAGGCGTTCAATAGCAAGGCGATCTTCATTGCAAATGTCGATACTCAGTATTCTGGGTGTGGGCATTATCGCCATCATCAGTTACCAGGCCATTTGCATGTGGCAAGACATGCGGCATCAGGACACACTCAGCCGCGCAGCTTCCAGTGTTGAACAGGTGTTGGGCCGCAACAGCGAGCTTTTGCCCACTGAAATGTGGAGCCGGGTAGACGAATTGCTGTTAAGCCTTGGCAACGTGCGTGCCAAAGTGCATGGCGAAAACGGGCAAGTGCTATATGGCCCGCAGTTGTTGTTAAGCCAGGTGAAGCACAAAGTGAGCTACATGCACCCCTTGAATGGATTGGGGGGCAGCATGCCCATGAACGATCTTGAGCTGGCCATGGACGTGTCTGAAGACAAAAGATTTTTGAAGTTTATTGCTTTGCTGTTTACGGCGGTGACGGTGGTTTGGGGTTTTTTCATTATGCTGCTGAGCGGCACCTTGGCACGTTTTGAACTGAAACCCCTGAACAAGTTTGGGCGGAAAATTGCAGACTTTGATCCTTCAGATATCAACGCCAGAATCAAAAGTGACCATGAACCCGAGGAGCTTTACCCGGTTGTTGAGCAGTTCAACAAGCTGATGGGCAAGGTGGGTCAATACCAGGAGCAATTGCGTTCGTTTAATTCCAACGTGGCACACGAGTTGAACACGCCCTTGTCCAGCCTTACCGTGAGCCACGAGTTGTTGCTGCGCGAGAAGAACCCCGATCCGGAGCATTTGAAAGAAGCCTTGCACAGCCACCTTGAAGAACTGCAACGCATGAACCGCATTATTCAAAGCATGCTGTTTTTGTCGCATGCCAGCCAGGGACAGTACAACGATTTTCGCTGGGTTGAAAAGTTGAGTGAACCAGTGATGACGGTGATGGACTACATGGAGGCCATGCTGGAGGAAAAGCATTTGCACTTTGAATTACACGGCGATGCTTCAGCACGCATTGATTCCGAATTGGTCAAGCGGGCTTTGTCCAACCTCGTGTCCAATGCCATTCGCTATGCCGAAGAGGGCAGCACAATTCACATTCACATTGAACCTGCGCATACCAGTAGCTTGGTCAACGTTACCGTGAGCAACAAAGGCGTGTGTATTCCCCAGCGTAGCGTGCCTCATTTGTTTGAGCCTTTCTACCGGGTAGATCAATCGCGCAATGAAAGTGGGCATAACCATGGTCTGGGCTTGGCGATTGTGGCTGCCATTGCCCGTTTGCATGGGGGTGAACCCTTTGCCCAGTGCGATGGGGAATGGGTACGCATCGGGTTTTCAGTGAAACAATAACGAGCTGGATCAAGTCGCCTGGAGGCCAAGCTAGGGGTAAATCAGTGGCATCGGTGTACAATTTCGACACCAAAATAAAAGTCGCCTTTGCTGGCCGTATTGATCAGGAACAACACCATGTGGCGCAATATTTTCAATCCGCAAAACCGTTGGATAGCGGGTGTTTCTGCGTTCCTTATGCTTTTGGCCAACGGTAGTTTTACAAGCCGCTTGATGCAAGCCTATCCCCTCTTCGATGGCAATGTGTTGTTTGTTGCATCCGTATTTTTGTTGTTTACCCTCGCCACCACTTTGTTGTTGGTATGGTTGTGCCATGGGCGTGCAGCGCCTTGGGTATTGGCTTTTTATTTGATTGCTTCAAGCATGGCGGCGTATTTCATGTCGACCTACGGCACGGTGATTGACCAAACCATGCTGGAAAACACCTTGCAAACCAATGCGGCCGAGGCAGGCGACCTGTTTTCGATTTCCATGCTGTTGTACTTGTTGGTTCTGGGTGTGTTACCTGCCTGGTATGTGCTGCGGCGCATGCCCAGGGCAAAGGGCCTTGCAACAGAACTTCGCGCCAAGGCATTGTTCAGTGTGTGTTTGCTGGCAGGCATGGTGTTGTTGATTGTGCCTTTTACCTCCCAATACGCTTCATTTTTCCGTGAACACAAAAGCCTGCGCTTTTACGCCAACCCCACGTATTTCACCTACTCAGCCATTCGCTTGGCCAGCAGCAAAATCAAAGGCAGTGCTGGCCCCGTGGTGGTGCAGGCAGTGGCGCCAGACGCTGCATTGAATGATGAACCCCCGCTGCACCCCAAGGAACTGATTGTTTTGGTGGTGGGCGAAACGGCGCGTGCCGACCGGTTTGCACTGAATGGCTACACCAAGCCCACCAACCCCATGTTGGACAAAGAAGATGTGGTTTCTCTGGGCAATGTTACTTCCTGCGGTACATCAACCGCCGTGTCGGTGCCCTGCATGTTTTCACTGGCTGGGCACGATGGCTTCGATGGTGATAAAGTCAATCAATTCGAGAACGTGCTGGATGTGCTGAAACGCCAGGGCGTTGAAATTTTGTGGCGCGACAACAATTCCGATTCCAAAGGCGTTGCCCTTCGTTTGCCCTACGAGAATTTTCGCGACCCGGCCATCAACCCGGTTTGCGATTCTGAATGCCGAGACGCCGGCATGCTGGTTGGGCTTGAAGACCACATACGAAAACACCCCGGTAAAGACCTGTTGATTGTGTTGCATCAAATGGGCAACCATGGCCCCGCTTACTACAAACGCTACCCGCCAGAGTTTGAGCGGTTTACGCCTGTGTGCAAAACCAATGAATTGTCAAAATGCACCGACGAGGAAATCAACAACGCCTACGACAATGCAATTTCGTACACAGATCATTTTTTGGCGCAAACCATTGCTTTGCTGAAAAAATTCGACTCAAGCCATGAAACTGCAATGCTTTACGTGAGCGACCACGGCGAGTCCCTGGGTGAGCAAGGCATGTATTTGCATGGCGCACCGTATGTGTTTTCGCCCAGGGAACAAACCCATGTGGCTTCGGTGTTGTGGTTTGGAAAAAACTTTGACTACCGTACTGACGACTTGAGGCTGGTCAAGGATTATCCTTTCACGCACGACGACTTGTTCTGCGCACTTATGTTGACTTTCGAGGTTGAAAGTGGCGTTTGCACGCAGCGCACCAATGCTTTGAAAGCTCATTTTGAGCAGCAAGGGCAAACAAGGTAACACCCCAGCAAAGCCATGTTGTGGCCAGTACATGGCTTACAAAATGGGCACCCTTGGCAATTTGCACGCCGCCAGCCAGCCCACCCATCAACAGCACCGCGATGGTCATTGTGCTGCGGTGTTGCCTCAACCACGGCATTGGGCTGTACAACAACACAATCCACATGAATGCGGTGGATGCGTGCCCGCTGGGAAAGCATTTTCCGGGTCCCGGGTTCGCAACAACACGGGTGTTTTGAAACAATCGGAAATAATCGGCTGTTCCGCCGTACAGCTTCAAATCCCAAGGGCAACTGTGCACGGACTGGGCCTTCAGTATGCTGACCACCAGTGCGGTCAGCAAGCTGACCAGCAGAATAAAAACAATTGCTCCCCCATATTTCAGCCTGAAAGGTTTTAAGCACAACAGAAAACCAAAACCCAGCCAAATGCCAGCCGCAAGCCAACGCAAACCATCGTGTAGAAGAAGGCCAAGCCACTGGTTTTGTTTCAATGGAAAATTCGCTGCCTGCGGATCAAAAAATACATTCGAAATGGCCTGGTCCCAGCCCGTGTAGCGGTTAAGAAAAACAATGAACAGACCTAGCAGTGCCCAGGCTGCCCAGTGGTGAATTCGGGTTGGGTTTTCAAACAGCAAATTGATCTCCTGGCCCTGAGAGGGTAGCCACACTACACCGGGTTGATGCGATAAGAGCAGTTTAACCGGCTCGCTGGGGCCGAGAAAGAGGGATTCCGGGAAGTTTCAAAAACTCATCGATGCAGAAACGCATCTAATGTTGCGCTAAGTTTGCATGGGCAAAGTAGGAACTGTCACAAGCAAACCTGCTTGATTGACTTTCAACTACGGGGTGAAATTATGAAACAGAGAAAATTGTTTACCGCCCTGATTGTAACCGCAAGCGCGATTGCCGGGGGAAGCCTCGCATATGCCAGCAACAACCCGGCAGACCTGGGCGCTTCATGGTGAGCCGGTGTAGCTGTGTTCTCCACTTGCATCGCTACACGGTGTAGCCTCAAGCTGAATGGTGGTGTGGTGCAAGTCAAACCGGTTTGCTAGCATGGTGCGAATTTGTTGAAGCAAATCAGTCCAATCCACCTCCCGGTGCTGGCATACCACATGAACTGACAAGCTGGACTTGCCGCTGGAAATGGACCACACATGCAAATCATGAATGCTGTCCACGCCCCAGTGACTTGACAGTGCCTGCTTGATCTCGTCAATGTTCAAATGTTCCGGTGTGCCCTCCAGCAAAATATGTGTGCTTTGTTTTAACAGGGCCCACGCACGTGGCAGCACCCAAAGCCCGATGCCCACGGCAATTACGGAGTCGATCCAGCCCCAACCCGTCCATCGAATCAACAAGGCACCCACGATCACGCCCACAGATCCCAGCATGTCGCCCCACACCTCCAGGTAGGCACCCTTCATATTCAGATTGTCGTCTTTCGAGCCGCTCAGGATTTTCATGCAGATCAAATTCACAAGCAGGCCAAGTGAGGCAACAATCAGCATCACGTTCGACTGAATATCGGGTGGATTCGATATTCGCAGGTACGCCTCTATCAGAATGTAAATGGCCACCCCGAACAGCAGAATGGCATTGACAGCAGCCGCCAGAATTTCGAAACGGTGGTAGCCAAATGTACGTTTTGAATCAGCCGCGCGTTTTCCAATTTGAATGGCTGCCAAGGAAATGGCCAACGCCGCAGAGTCGGTGAACATGTGTGCCGCATCGGAAATCAAAGCCAGGCTGTTGGTAAATATGCCGCCCACAACTTCGGCCACCATGAAGCTGGTGGTGAGTATCAAGGTGATCCACAGCGGTTTTTCGTATCCTTCTACTTTCACATCATGGGAATGTCCTGCGCCCATATTGTCTACCCCTTATTTAAACCAAAGTTGAACACCAAAACCCGCTGCCACTTTCACTGTTATGGCGAAGCAAACCAGAGTAAGCAATGCGCTGCCCGCCAGCGAGAACACAAACCCCACCTTGGGCAACAGCCAGGGGAAGGCCAAAAACATGGGCAGGGTGGGCAGCACATACCAGAATGTCAGGTAGGCGTGGTTGGCAATTTTTTCCTGCGGTGCCTTTTCAACAGCAAGCCAAATCAGCGTCAGCACCGTGACCATGGGCAACGCTGCGATCAACGCGCCCAGTTTGTCACTGCGCTTGGCCACTTCGGAAATAAGGACCACCAGGCCTGCGGTGGTCAGGTACTTCAAAATAATCCAGCCCATGTTGCTAGCCTATGTGTTGTAAGCAGGTTTTGCTTGTTGATCAGTAACGTTCATTTCCTCTTCCTTGCGGTGGGTCAACCGGTAAAGAATGGGAAGCACCAGCAGGGTAAGGGCGGTTGATGACAGAATTCCCCCGATTACTACTGTGGCCAGGGGCCGTTGAACCTCAGCGCCGGTACCCGTGGCAATCGCCATCGGAATAAAGCCAAGTGAAGCCACCAGCGCGGTCATCAGCACCGGGCGAAGCCGTGTCATGGCACCGTCATGAATGGCCTTGTCTAAGGGCATGCCCTCCTCGCGCAGGCTGCGGATAAATGAAATCATCACCAGCCCGTTCAGCACCGCCACACCAGAAAGTGCAATGAAGCCCACCCCCGCTGAAATTGACAATGGAATGTCGCGCAACCACAAGGCCAAAATACCGCCAGTCAATGCAAACGGTACACCCGTGAACACAATCAAACCATCCCGAACGTTGTTGAACATGATGAACAACAACAGGAATACCAGAAACAGTGACAGCGGAACTACAATTTGCAGTCGTTTGGAGGCCGATTGCAACTGTTCAAACGTACCCCCCCAGCTGATCCAGTTGCCTGCTGGTACTTTCACCTTCTGCTGAATCTGGCTTTGAGCATCGGCCACAAATGAACCAATGTCGCGGCCACGCACGTTGGCGGTTACCACCACGCGGCGCTTGCCATTTTCCCGGCTGATTTGGTTTGGCCCGGGTGCGATGTCCAGGCTTGCCACATCGCCCAGTTGAACAAACAGGGGCATGTCGCTGCCAGCCGTACTGCCTGGCAACTGAATGGGCAGCCGCGCAATGGCCTGCAGGTCGTTTCGCAGCGCTTCGGGCAAGCGCACGGTGATGTCAAACCTGCGATCGCCCTGAAACAGCACACCTGCTTCCTGCCCGCCAACGGCCATGGCAACGGTGTTTTGAACATCGGTCACGTTGATGCCAAACCGTGCAGTTTTTTCGCGATCAATTTGAACGGTCAGCATGGGCAGGCCCGTGGTTTGTTCTACTTTCACGTCTGCTGCGCCATCGACTTTTTCCAGCACTTCGGAAATTTCTCCGGCCACGGTATTCAGTGTGTCCAGGTCATCACCAAATACTTTCACAGCCACATCACTTCGCACACCCGACAATAATTCATTGAATCGCATTTGAATGGGCTGGGTGAATTCATAGTTGTTGCCTGGTATTTTCATGACAGCGGTTTGCATGGCTTCCACCAGGTCGGTTTTGCTGCGGCTGGGGTCTGGCCATTCCGAGGTGGGTTTCAGCATCACGAAATTGTCTGCCACGTTTGGTGGCATTGGGTCGGTTGCAATTTCGGCCGTGCCAATTTTGGCAAATACACGGTCCACCTCAGGAAACTGCTTGATTGTTTTTTCCAGTTCAGTTTGCATGCCAATGGCCTGGCTCAAGCTGGTGCCCGGAATACGCAGGGCATGCAAGGCAATGTCGCCTTCATTCAAGCTGGGCACAAATTCGCTGCCCATGCGGGTTGCCAGCAAACCCGATAAAACCACCAACACCACGGCAATTGAAAGCACCACCGGTTTGTTGGCCATGGACTTGACCAGTGCGGGTTCGTATCCACGCTTTGCCCACGTCATGATGCGGTTTTCTTTCTCGCTGACATTGTTGGTGATCAATAAAGCCACCGCTGCCGGAATGAAGGTGATCGAGAGAATCATGGCACCCAGCAGTGCCGCCACCACGGTGAAGGCCATGGGGTGGAACATTTTTCCTTCCACACCGGTGAGCGCAAAAATGGGCAGGTAAACCACCATGATGATGAGTTGGCCGAACAGCAGGGATCGTCGCGCTTCCTTGGAGGCCAGAAACACTTCATGAAAGCGTTCCTTGCGCGTGAGTGTTCGCCCCGCTTTGGTTTGTGCATGGGCCAAGCGGCGCACACAGTTTTCAACAATGACCACGGCACCGTCAATGATGATGCCGAAATCCAGTGCGCCCAGGCTCATCAAGTTGGCACTAACCCCGTTATTGACCATGCCAAAAAACGTGAACAGCATGGACAGTGGAATTACCATCGCCGTGATGATGGCCGCGCGAATATTGCCCAGAAAAAGAAACAGGATTGCAATTACCAGAATGGCGCCTTCAATCAGGTTTTTTTTCACGGTGTTGATGGCTTTGTCCACCAGCACCGTGCGGTCGTAAACGGTTTGCGCAACTACCCCTTCCGGCAGGTTCCGGTTTACTTCTTCCAGTTTTTTTGACACCGCTTGCGACACCACGCGACTGTTTTCACCAATCAGCATGAACACCGTGCCCAGCACCACCTCTCTGCCATTTTCTGTGGCGGCACCGGTGCGAAGTTCTTTGCCAATGTAAACCTGCGCAACATCTTTAATGCGAATGGGCACACCGGCGCGGTTTGACACAATCACGTTTTCAATGTCGGCAATGTTGTTGAGCTGACCCGGCGCACGGATCAAATACTGTTCACCCCGTTTCTCAATGTAACCAGCGCCCACATTGCTGTTGTTTTGTTCAACAGCCCGCAACAAGTCCTTCAGCGAAATACCCTGTGCAACCAGTTTGTCGGGCGAGGGTGCAATCTGGAATTCCTTGGCATAGCCGCCAATGGTGTTGATCTCGGTGACGCCGGGCACATTGCGTAGTTGGGGCTTGATGATCCAGTCCTGAATTTCCCGAAGATCCGTGGGGGTGTAGGGTGTGCCATCTTCTTTCAAAGCCCCTTCTTTGGTTTCCACGGTCCACATGAAAATTTCACCCAAACCCGTGGAAATTGGCCCCATCGCGGGATCGATTCCGGCGGGCAGTTGCCCCTTGGTTTGCTGAATGCGTTCATTGACCAGTTGGCGAGCGAAATAAATGTCGGTGCCTTCCTTGAAAATCACGGTGACCTGCGACAGGCCGTAGCGTGAAATGGAACGGGTTTCCTGCAGGCCGGGTAAACCGGCCATCACAGTTTCAATGGGAAAGGTAATGCGCTGTTCAGACTCCAGCGGCGAGTAGCCTGGTGCGGAGGTGTTGATTTGAACCTGAACGTTGGTAATGTCGGGTACAGCGTCTATTGGCAATTTTTGATAACTGTAAATACCCAGGGCAATCAGGCCCACGGTTCCCAGCATCACAAACCATCGTTGTTCGATGGCGAAACGGATTATTTTTTCAAACATGATTCGGTACTTCCTCTGTTTGCGTGCATTGGCAAAGGGTGGTGCAGATGTGGGCAAGCGTTGAATCAATGGTCATGGCTTGCCCCTGATTTGCCGATATCCGCCTTGATCAGGAAGCTGTTGGTTGCCGCGTATTGCTCACCCGCGTCCAGGCCGCCCAACACTTCAACGGTTTTGCCATCGCTGCGGCCCAGTTCAACCGGGCGTGCCTCAAACTGTTGGCCATAGCGACCAAACACGGCCGGTCCATCCAGAATGGTTTGAAGGGCTTCGGTTGAAATGGCAACCGGTACTTCACTTTCCTCGGCCACCAGTTCAACTTTCACTGGCAGCCCGGGACGCCACACAGAATCGGGGTTCGGCAACACAATGCGTGCAGTGGCGGTGCGGGTTTGTTCACCCACCAGGGAACCCACATACGCCACTTTGCCCACGCTTTCCGATTCAAATGCCGTGGCTTTCACGGTGGCTTGCTGGCCTACCTTCACTGTGTTCAGGTCTTTGGGGTAAATCGTCATTTCGGCCCACACGGTGGACAAATCGGCCACCGTGAAAATATTGGCGTCTTCTTTCAACGCCTGCCCCAAAGCAATGTTTTTTTCCACCACGGTGCCTGATATCGGTGACCGAATTTCATAGCGGGTCAGTTGGCTTCCAATGGTGGCGCCGCCATTGATCGAGGCGAGCTTTTGCCGTGCGTTCAGCACTGCAATTTCAGCCTCTTGCTTGGTATTGCGCGCTTGCAGATAATCTTGCTCGGCTGAAATTTTGTCTTCCCACAGTTTCTTTTCCCGCTCGAATGTGATGTTGGCCAATGCCAGGCGTTTTTGCGCTGCCAGCAACTCGGTTCGCTGGTCTGCCAGGGTTTGGCTGGAAATTACGGCCAGCACTTGTCCCTTTTTAACCTGATCACCCGCGTTCACGGGGGCAGATTCCACAATGCCACTCAAGCGTGGCACCACGCGTACCGTGTTGTCGCTGTTGAACTGGATTTCGCCGATCAATTCAATGCTGCTTTTGATTTTGGCCGGGCCGGCTGTGGCCAGTTCAATGCCGCTTTGTTTCATTTGCTCGGCGCTCATGTCGATTCGGAACTCGATCTGGTCATAAGCGAAGCGGTATTGCTTGCCTTGGTGTTGCGCATTCACGGCAACACGGAATGAATGGGGCTCAAACACTACGGCATCGCCGCGCAAAAAATTGTTTGCAGGTGCAAAGTTGATGGTTTGCGGCTTTCGACCCAAGCGCTCAAGTTCAATACTTGCCTTGGTGGCCTCGGGGGGCAGCAAGGCGTTGTCTTTGTAGGTGTAAATTCTGAACTCGGGGTCTACACCGTCCTCAAAAATGGTCACCTCGACCCCGTAGCCGTCTTGCGCGAAATACTTGCCCCCTTTGGGTCCTTTGACAGGTTCATTGGGGTTGGCTTGTTCAAGTTGTGTGCCATTGGTTTGCCCAGGCTGGGAATTGCCTGTGGTTAAAATAAGGGCTGGCAGCAGGGCACCCACTGCAACAAGCAGGGCGATGGAAATGATTTGTTTCTTGCTGAAATTGCGTTTCATGATTAAGTGGTCCTACTGAATATTGGCTGGTGTTTGCCCAAGAATCCCTTGCAGTTCGGCGGCATACCGGTGGGATTGGGCGAGCGATTGCTGGCTTTGCGCCATGGCATCAAACAGGGTGCGTTGTGCGTCCAGCACTTCCAGAAAACTGAACTTGCCCATCTCGAAACCCTTGCTTGCAGCGTTGTAGGCGCTTTCTGCACTGGGCAAAATGCTGTCACGCAAGGCCAGGAATTCCTCGCGGGACGCGCTCAGGTTTTCGTATGCGGCTTGTAAATCGCGAGACAAGCGGTATTGCGTTGCTGTCAGTTCATCTTTGGCCTGGTCAGCGCGTCGCAGTGATTCAAGCAAGTTGCCCTGGTTGCGGTCAAAAACAGGGATGGGAATGGATACCCCAAAAATGGCCTGGTTCAAGCCAAGTTCCTGATTTTTTCGCCCACCAAGGCTCACCGTCACATCGGGTACGCCTTTGCTGCGTTCAACCTCGCTAATGGCCTTGCGGCGGTCCACTTCAATTTGGGCTTTCCGGTATGCAGGCGATTGCTGCAACCTGTCTTCCAGTGTCTCGATGGCGGGCAGCTCGGGCAGGTTTTCAAGATTGCCTTCAACGGTTTCAAAACCGACCCGGGATTCTCCCATGGCGGTGGCCAAACGTTTTTTAGACGATTTCAGCGCACTTTCAGCGCGTGCATAATCCACGCGTGCGCCAGCCAATGCAATGCCCGCTTTGGTGGCCTCGACAGGCGATACCTTGCCTGCTTCAACCCTTTTTTGTGCAGCGCGCTGGGCGTTTTGTGCCAGGTCGATGGAAGATTGGGCAAGCCGCACACGTTCCTGTGCAACCAGCGTGTCGTAAAACGCAGAGGTGACTTCGGTTTGCAGGGTGGCCCGCACCATGGCAAGGTCAGCTTCAGCAAGGTTCTTGCCGCGCTCGGCTGCATCAATTCGAGCAGAACGCTTTCCGCCCAGTTCAATGCGCTGGTTCAGTTGCAGGGTGCTGGTGCGGGTTGCACTTCGCGTGTCTTCAACCAGGGCCTGTAATTCGGGGTTGGGGCGGGTTTCAGCCTGGCGTATGGTGCCGTCTTGTGCCAGCAGCGCATTTCGGGCCGCTGCCAGTTCAGGGTTTGCCGCATAGGCCCTTTCAAGTGCGGTGTTCAAAGTAAGGTTTGTTGTTCGCGGCAAGCTGGCTTGCCCGGATGGGGAATTAAGCCCATTGCTGGTGTATTCGGGGGTGTTGCCCTGAGCCATGGCGGCACTGGGCAGCAACGCGGTCGCAGCCAGCGTTAGCAATATTTTTCGCATCGATTTCTCCGGTGTACAAAGGAAAGAATCGGCGAGACGAATTAACGCAGTCGTTTAATGAGGTGTAAAGACAGGTGTCGTGTCGCCGTAATCAGGCAGACACAGGCCACTTGGGGCGTTCAGGGCGGGTTTGACAGAAAAAGGAATACTTTGAAGTGCTCAGCACCTGTTGGGGTGAACTGAAATCAATGATCACGCCGTTCGCGTTGTCAGCCGAAAAGCCGATAAAGCTGGATGAATGCGAATGGTCGTGGTTTTGCGGATATTGGCTATCTTGATCGTCACCGGCATCAGCTTGGCTATCGTGGGCATGATGTTCATCTTGATGGTGGCCGAAATGTGATGATTGTTGCGCAAGCTCGTCATGCGCGCAATAATCCGCCACCGCGCCCCAGGAGGCCTGGAGCGGCAGCAGAAACATAAGGAACATGAAGATGAATGAACGATACATGTTATTAGGATGTCATTTTTTCGGTGTTCATGTCAATTGCGGTTCTGTGTGAATCGAAAAGCCAATCACCGTAACTTGATTTTCGCTGCTTGCAAACACATCACCACCATGCAGTTTCGCAATTGCAGCCACAATGGCCAAACCAAGTCCGTGATTGCTCCCAGTGTCACTTCGCCCCTCTTCAGCACGGAAAAAGGGTTCGAACAAACGGTTCAGTTTGACTGGGTCAATTGTCGGGCCTTCATTCGAAACCTTGATCCACACCCTCTCTGCTTCTCCGGTAATTTGCACGGTAATTTCTGTGTTGGCCTGCGCATACCGAATTGCATTGGACAGCAAATTGCTCACTGCTCGTTTAATCAATTCGGTTTCAGCCTCCACCGTGGCATCGCTTTTAACTGTGATGCGAAGATCTCTGTCTTCGGCCAACTGTTCAAGGTATTCCGCGACTGATACCACCAGCTGACGAAGACTTGGCACAGATTGAAGTTGCAGTTCTCTGCCCTGGTTTGCATTGGCCAGGAACAGCATGCTGCGAATAATTCGTGCCATGCGGTCGAGTTCGTCGAGGTGATCACCGACAATTTTTTGAAGGTCCTCACCTTCGATCAGTTTGCGGCGTTGAAGCAGCTCATGGCTAATGGTCAAGCTCGACAGTGGTGTATTCAATTCATGTGCAACATTGCT
>CETN01037642.1_pt1 | contig 43669 bp, 44 predicted proteins | sample 531301 | NCBI WGS metagenome assembly CETN01 (sample SAMEA2622656, study PRJEB7988) | marine metagenome | isolation source: saline water (ENVO:00002010), including
CCAATCGGTTGCCGGTCGCGCTCGTCCACCACGATCAGGTCGATGACCGTGTGATCAATCTGCACTTGTTCCAGTGGCGCGGTCACGGCGGGAGGCTCACCACCGACACCTTGCAGGCTGCGGGACGCATCCTGACCTTCCCGGCGGCGAGTGGCCTTGAGCGGATCGAGGCCGGCGATCCGCAGAGCCACGGTGTTGCGCGCCGGCGCCCGCAGCTTTTGCGCTTTGCAAGCCTGCGCGACCTCGCGGTGGAACGCTGCCAGGCTACGCTTCTGCTTGGTCAGGAAGCGCTTTTGCAGCAACTCGCGGATGATGCGCTCAACTGATTCCGGCAAGCGTCCCTTGCCTTTTCCGCCGCCGGATCGGCTGCGAGCCAGGTCCGTCACAAGCCCAGCACCTTGCCGGGCACGGCGGATTAGGACATACACCTGCCGCCTGGACAGGCCAAGCGCGTGAGCAGCGGCATCGGCGGCTTCATGCCCGACCACATCAAGCGCTGCCAGCGGCCCGATGATTTCCGCCCGTTGCCGGGCCTGCGCCCAAGCCGCATCGGGCAGGGTGGCCACGCCTTGCTCGGCAATCAATGATGTGTCTGACGCCATGCTCACACCTCGCTTTGGTGCACACGAGTATTGAGCATAGTCGAGATTGGTGCAGATGACTTCTGATATTGCGTTGTCAGGAGTCGCCTGCACATCTGGCGTTACGCCCCGTCAATTGGTGCAGTCGTCTTCTGAAAATGACAGCGCCGGTTGCCTTGGCGGGCTTGTCACAAACCTACGTTTTCAAGAAGAAGGAAACCGCATGCCCCGCCGTTCGATCCTCTCCGCCGCCGAGCGCGAAAGCCTGCTGGCGTTGCCGGACACCAAGGATGAGTTGATCCGTCACTACACGTTCAGCGAAAGCGACCTCTCCATCATCCGGCAGCGGCGCGGCCCGGCCAATCGGCTGGGCTTCGCGGTGCAGCTCTGCTACCTGCGCTTTCCCGGCGTCATCCTTGGCGCTGATGAGCCACCGTTCCCGCCATTGCTGAGACTGGTCGCCAACCAGCTCAAGGTCGGCATCGAAAGCTGGGACGAGTACGGGCAGCGTGAGCAGACCCGACGCGAGCACCTGGTCGAGCTGCAAACGGTGTTCGGCTTCCAGCCGTTCACGATTGGCCACTACCGGCAGGCTGTCCAGTTGCTGACCGAGCTGGCCATGCAAACCGACAAGGGCATCGTGCTGGCCAGAGCCTTGATCGAGCACCTGCGGCGGCAGTCGGTCATTGTGCCCGCCCTCAACGCCGTCGAGCGGGCGAGCGCCGAAGCGATTACCCGCGCCAACCGGCGTCTCTACGACGCCTTGGCTGAGCCGCTGACGGACGTGCATCGCCGTCGCCTCGACGATCTGCTCAAGCGCCGCGACAACGGCAAGACGACGTGGCTGGCCTGGCTGCGGCAATCCCCGGTCAAACCGAACTCGCGGCACATGCTGGAACACATCGAACGCCTCAAGGCGTGGCAGGCGCTCGACCTGCCCTCCGGCATCGAGCGGCTGGTTCACCAGAACCGGCTGCTCAAGATCGCCCGCGAGGGCGGCCAGATGACGCCCGCCGACCTGGCGAAGTTCGAGCCGCAGCGGCGTTACGCGACCCTGGTGGCGCTCGCCATCGAGGGCATGGCCACCGTCACCGACGAAATCATCGACCTGCATGACCGCATCCTGGGCAAGCTGTTCAATGCCGCCAAGAACAAGCATCAGCAGCAGTTCCAGGCATCCGGCAAGGCGATCAATGCCAAGGTGCGGCTGTTCGGGCGCATCGGCCAGGCGCTGATCGAGGCCAAGCAAGCGGGCCGCGATCCGTTCGCCGCCATCGAGGCCGTCATGTCCTGGGATGCTTTCGCCGAGAGCGTCACCGAAGCGCAGCGGCTCGCGCAACCCGAGGACTTCGATTTCCTGCACCGCATCGGCGAGAGCTACGCCACGCTGCGCCGCTACGCGCCGGAATTTCTCGACGTGCTCAAGTTGCGGGCCGCGCCCGCCGCCAAGGACGTACTCGACGCCATCGAGGTGCTGCGCAGCATGAACAGCGACAACGCCCGCAAGGTGCCCACCGACGCGCCGACCGAGTTCATCAAGCCGCGCTGGCAGAAGCTGGTGATGACCGACACCGGCATCGACCGGCGCTACTACGAACTGTGCGCGCTGTCGGAGCTGAAGAACGCGCTGCGCTCCGGCGACATCTGGGTGCAAGGCTCGCGCCAGTTCAAGGACTTCGAGGACTACCTGGTGCCGCCCGCGAAATTCGCCAGCCTCAAGCAGGCCAGCGAATTGCCGCTGGCCGTGGCCACCGATTGCGACCAGTACCTGCATGACCGGCTGACGCTGCTGGAAACGCAGCTCGCCACCGTCAACCGCATGGCGCTGGCCAACGAGCTGCCGGACGCCATCATCACGGAGTCGGGCCTGAAGATCACGCCGCTCGATGCGGCGGTGCCCGATACCGCACAGGCCCTGATCGACCAGACGGCGATGATCCTACCGCACGTCAAGATCACCGAATTGCTGCTGGAGGTAGACGAATGGACGGGCTTCACCCGGCACTTCGCCCACCTGAAGTCAGGCGACCTGGCCAAGGACAAAAACCTGTTGCTGACCACGATCCTCGCCGACGCGATCAACCTGGGCCTGACCAAGATGGCGGAATCGTGCCCCGGCACGACCTACGCCAAGCTGGCCTGGCTGCAAGCCTGGCACATCCGCGACGAAACCTACGGGGCGGCACTGGCCGAGCTGGTCAACGCGCAGTTCCGACATCCCTTCGCCGAGCATTGGGGCGACGGCACCACGTCATCGTCGGACGGCCAGAACTTCCGCACCGGCAGCAAGGCCGAGAGCACCGGCCACATCAATCCGAAATACGGCAGCAGCCCAGGGCGGACGTTCTACACCCATATCTCCGACCAGTACGCGCCGTTCCACACCAAGGTCGTGAACGTCGGCGTGCGCGACTCGACCTACGTGCTCGACGGCCTGCTGTATCACGAATCCGACCTGCGGATCGAGGAGCACTACACCGACACGGCAGGGTTCACGGACCACGTCTTCGCGTTGATGCACCTGCTGGGCTTCCGCTTCGCCCCGCGCATTCGTGACCTGGGCGACACCAAGCTCTACATCCCGAAGGGCGATGCCACCTACGAGGCGTTGAAACCGATGATCGGCGGCACGCTCAACATCAAGCACGTCCGCGCCCATTGGGATGAAATCCTGCGGATGGCCACCTCGATCAAGCAGGGCACGGCGACGGCCTCGCTGATGCTCAGGAAGCTTGGCAGCTACCCGCGCCAGAACGGCCTGGCCGTCGCCCTGCGTGAGCTGGGACGCATCGAGCGCACACTGTTCATCCTGGACTGGCTGCAAAGCGTCGAGCTGCGCCGCCGCGTGCATGCCGGGCTGAACAAAGGCGAGGCGCGCAACGCGCTGGCCCGCGCCGTGTTCTTCAACCGCCTGGGGGAAATCCGCGACCGCAGCTTCGAGCAGCAGCGCTACCGGGCCAGCGGCCTCAACCTGGTGACGGCGGCCATCGTGCTATGGAACACGGTCTATCTGGAGCGGGCCGCGAACGCCTTGCGTGGCCACGGTCAAGCCGTCGATGACGGCCTGTTGCAGTACCTGTCGCCGCTCGGCTGGGAGCACATCAACCTGACCGGCGATTACCTCTGGCGCAGCAGCGCCAAGATCGGCGCGGGCAAGTTCAGGCCGCTACGGCCGCTGCAACCGGCTTAGCGTGCTTTATTTTCCGTTTTCTGAGACGACCCCTTAATGCGAGTGATGTTGATTTCTGCCGGGCGTTTCAGAGGATCTGATGGGACTGGGCTCCTGTTGAGCGTAGCTGGGTTGGTCTAAAGGTGTAAGGGCTTTGGGGCCACCCTGAGGGGCCGGGCTTTCGCGCTGCGCGTCGAGCCTGAGCCCTATGGGCCTGTCTCGCCCCATTCGGGCTTCAATCCCTTGTCTTTTGGCTGCGAGTGCACATCACCTGGCGGTCATGCCCCCTGCCCTGCTTTGCAGGGGTCGCAGCCTGTTGGCGAACCGTGTGGACACGGATCGTCTTGATGATGTTGCATTCGAAGTCAAGTTTTCTTGGTGCGGTCTGGTGCGAGTTGAGCGTTCCATACGGCGAATTAAGGTTGCGCAGATTATTTATCGATCTGATTCCATTGAGGAAAGTGTGTTTTGAGTCGATCCACTGTAGATCGCCATTTTGAAGTGGTCGGTTTGCAAATCGTGTTTTGATTGCCGAACATACCTACTTCTTGCACTGCTTCTGAAGTCTTTATGGTCGACAACCATTTAACTGGCACGAAGTACTCGCATTTTTCTTCGTCGTTTATCCATTCGCGATGATAGGTTCCAACAGAAAGCACATCCATAGCGGGTTGCTCGCCCTGCTCTGTTGTCAGCAAGAATTCTGAGGCAGGTTGGGATTCGCCGGTGACGATCCCAACGCCCACAAATCCGGATCCCGGTATTTTGGTCCAGACTCTCGCTCCTGGCGTCAGCAGTTGGAGCGTTCGGCTATACCAGGGCCCTCCTCCTGCGCAAATGAAACCGTATTTGACAGCTTCATTCCAAGAGCGAGTGTCACCTTCCCCAAACGACGCATAAAATTCGCCATTCCAGGGTTCATCTGAGCTTTGCCTTGTTTTTGTTGCAGCGGATTGCGTCTCTACTGGATCCAAAAGCCATGTGCGGCTGATTATTTTTTCATCGCCGTGCGCAAATACTTGAAAAAACAGGACATTGATTGGTACTGCACGATCATTCAGATAAGTGACGATTCGCTCGGTGCTGGCGTCTAACTCGGCTGCAACAATGATGATTTGATGGCTTTGGTTGAGCTCGTCTTCGTCGAGAGGGCGTGAAAATTTCTTCTGAAATTCTTCGGCCAAATCTTTACCTGCCGAAAAGCGGCGATAAATTTCAACGATATTTTCGGGTTCAAGCTTCTCGACCCATGAGGCGTAGTCAAGGGCCTGTGCAACAACCTCTCGAGGTGTCCTATCGCGTTTAAGTTCAATGAGTACTAGAGATCCATCTGGGGCAATTGCCAACAGATCGAGTGGGCGATTGTTGAAGGTTCGTTCTTGCTGACCAATCAACAACCACTCGTCTGAAAGCATGCGTGGCTCTTGAATGATCATTTCTTCAAGTAGATTTTCCCTGGCCAAACGTGATTCAGCGAGGACTTGGGGTTTTTCTCCAACTTTCCACAGATGCGTTTTAATGGGCATGGTGTCTCCGGTTCATGGCATTTTAATACCAGCTTCTTAATCTGCCGATGAAAACCGCTTGTTATTTGGGTTGAGTTGATTGGCGTGGTTGTTCATCGAATGGTGTCGAGCTTGGTTATTCGGATTGAGGCTGTCGCTGCGATCATCGTTGCTGTTATCTAGCAGATGCTCATTGATGTAGTGACCGTGAGACCCCAGTCCCAGGTTAACTCGTACTTCAAAAATCTTATGTTCACGATATGGTTCACGCTTGAGGTAAAGGTAATTCCAGTGGTCATGTTTGTCGCCAATATCAATGGCCACATTGGCGCGCTTCGCGGTGACAAAAGGGTCAAGCTCACACAAGCAACGAGCACCAGGTCGAGAGTTTTCGCAGTGTGCACGCAGTAAGACTGGCTGAACGCCATCCAGAAAATCGCAAAGTTCTTCAACAGTTGTGCATCTATGCGTTCTTGGAAAATCGGGGCCATCTAACCAGTGGCTTTTCCAATTGTGCTTTGCTGGCATGAGCGAACTCTTGTGCTCGCTTGCTAGGCTGGTCACTTGCTTCCAGCTTTGGTATCCAGCTTCTTGAGCTACGGTCTCCAAGGCGGTCGCGAGTGTTTGTCCAGTTGAATCGCGGTACTTTTTGGCTTGGCGTTTGAGTTTTTCGAGCGCAGAGGCGCTGATGGTGCTGTTTTGCATTTCTTCTCCTAGGCTCATAACGGACTTACAGTGCCCACTGCCGTTACCCGCATAAACATTAGGTAGACGTTTGCAAAACTAGAGAATAGATGTCGTTCCGGCGAACCAGATGAGCCAAGGTGGGCAGCTCGCATCGACTTGTGCGATGCTCGATTATACCTAGGAGCTGTGATAGCGCAACAGCGTAATTGATTTGTATCGCCTGCGAACACTTTGAAGACCACCCTGATCGGGCCACATCGTGGCCAACCGGCGTGACTGCGTCACTTGTTGCTGAAGTTCGCATGAAACCGGTCATTCTTGCCCACTTGTCCTTGCGTGGCTGTTTAGCTGTCGGACCGCCCTAGTTCCTCGAACCTTAGCCCAAACAGTCGTGTGCACAAGATTGCCCTTGCGGCCCGTGCTCACCCGGTTCCTCGCTGCGTTTCTCTTTGCTCGGACTGCGGCTTGCGCGCGCGATCTTGTGCCCTCTCCTGCCTGGTCTCTTTGTTCTCTGAGGCGGCTCCGAAGAGCAAACATTCACCAGCAAAGAGGACATGACCATGGCTAAATTAATTGACCCACCTGCGCACTTCAACAATCACAACACGGGCGTTCCCCCCGTACCCCCCGAGGCTCACCCAAGAGCAAATTTTCAACAACGAAAGTTCCTTGTGGCCAAGGAACTAAGAGAGACGCTGGCCACTGGTGACGACAGCAGTGAACAGGCCGCCATGCAGTTCTTTTTGGAGACCTTTGTGGCGCATGAGCTGGAGGGTTCGGGTTTCTGGACCTGGGGCGAAGCTGTGGATCTGGCCAAGTGTGAGGTTTGTCATCTGGAACGGGCGTGTATTGAGGCGATCTGGAACTATGTGGAGAACGATGATGAATAAGGACATGAATGAGCAGGAATCGATTACTGCAACCGCTCTGAATGAATCACAAAGGCTGCAGGTATTGCCTGAGTTGTTTGATCAACACATGATGCGTTTTGAGGTCTATGTGTATGGTTGGATGGGCCGTTTGGCTGAAGAATACGATGGCGCTTACTGGGACATTTATCGCCTCAGCAATGGTGGCTTTTACATGGCGCCATCTTCTCTGCCCCGTTACAAGCTCTTCGTAGCTGGAAACGGTTTTGAAGGGGAGCTTTCTGCAGACGCTGTCGGCATTGTAGTAACGCTGTTCGCCTTGAATCAGCTGGTCTGGGAGGTTCGGCGCAATGAAATCGCGGACCTTTATCATTGGCTGCGAGATTATGCGGCGAACCATGCAGAGGCTGCCCTGATCTTCAGGGCAATCGATTAGATCAAGGTGCCGTGCGCCTCGTTTGGTCGGGGCGCTTTGGGGGCTTCTAACACGTTTCAAAAGTGTTAAAGTTAGCCGATATATACGCGCTCACTTGCAGCGCCTGTCGCCAGTTTGGCGTCAGTACCAATACAGTGGAATTCAATGACCAAGCCAGAGTCACAACCCGAACTGTTTTCTGAGATGCCCCAGCGTGTCAGCAAGCCCATCATCCCGGAGCGTATCAAACGCTTGGCTGAGGCTGCTCGTATGAAGGCCGAGGCCGGAGAAGTCAAAGAGGTTGATCCTTCCACGGCGGTAGAGGCTGTTGAGGACAATGCTTTGATGCGCATTGGTGGACGGCTACGCCGTTCCAATTTGCACGATCTGGAACACCCGAACGGGGATTTGTTCGTCGCGGATCTGCTGGACTATGCTTTGAAAGACGATGGCGCTTCAATGGAAGCCCCTATTTTCTCGTTGGCCACAAAGCCAGACCTTCGCGTGTGGAAGTGGGTCAGTAAAGACGGCAACAAATCGCTTGAAGTGACGCCCAGCGTTAAAGGTCGCGCGACGCAGCATGACAAGGACATTTTGATCTTTCTGGTCTCTCAGATGACCGAGGGTCTGAATCTGGAGCGGCCGGATGCGAAGGGCCGCACAATTCGTTTCTGTGTCTACGACTACCTGGTAAAAACCAACAAAAGCACTGGCGGGAAAGAATACAAGCGACTGGAAGAAAGCCTGGAGAGGTTGTCTGGCACCCGCATCAAGACCGACATACGGACCGGAGGTGAGCGGATCAAGGAGTCATTCGGCATTCTGGACAGCTGGAAGATTGTTGAAAAAGCACCCAACAAATCCGTGATGGTCGCTGTAGAAGTCACCCTGTCCAAATGGCTCTACAACGCGATACAGGCCTTTGAAGTCCTGACCATCGACTCAGCGTACTTCCAGCTCAGGAAACCCCTTGAGAAGCGTCTCTACGAGATCGCTCGCAAGCATGTAGGCAAACAGTCCGGCTGGAAAATTGGCCTCGAATTGCTACGTGAAAAGTGTGGCAGCCAGGCTGAACTGCGCGAATTCCGCCGAATGATCAAAGAGATTGCCAAGGATAACGCCCTGCCCAACTTTTTCTTCACATTGGATGATCGAGACAACGTCACTTTCCTACCCAAAGACAAAAACCGGCTTCTAGGACTACTGTCGTGAAATTATGTCCAGCTATCGGTATATCACCCACAAATGACGTCGTTACATCACCCACGATACACACGGTATATCACCCACCAACAAAACTAGAAAGCTAAGCTGGCAAAGGGTTCTAAGCGGTTATCCACACCGTAACAGTGCTTAAAATTTAAGCAGCCCAATACGACCGGGGATAAACAAACGGGGTATCACCCACAAACAACACGGTACATCACACACAAACCATCGTTACATCACCCACAGAGAATTCAAAAAGCGCTTTCTAAAACAACAGCTTAAACATGATTTTTAAACTGTAACGATTTATAACTCTTTCTATAACATGCGGTGACTCAACGTTCACCTGTTCTTAAAAAAACATCGCTGGATGCGGATTCGCTGCGAGTCAAGCCTCTTGCTCATCGCGCATCGGGCTACCGTTCGCTGTCAGGCAAGCCTGACGCTCACTGGCCGACAATCGTGCTTGTCCAGACGCGATAAAAACCCCGTTCAGCAGGTCGGTGGTTCTCAAAGTGTTAAATCTTCAACCCAAGACATTTAAAATTCAAACGGTCGATAGCATATTTCTATTGAAAAACACAATTGTTAAATCCAAAAAGGACAGGTGACTTTGGATCTGCATTTTTCGTTACATCACCCACAGTGCAAAAATTCTGGGTGTCTGCTGTAAATTCAATCGCATTCAAATTTAAAACAAGGACCGCTAAAAAACGTTTGAATCATCCAGAATGACGATCAAATCGATTTTTTATGCAAATTAGGTGACTTTCAAGCACTGTATCTTTGAAGAATCGAGTCGCTGCGAATAGTTCAGGCGCAATCTCATTCCTTGAGAATTTCCCGTTTTTTACGTCGATGTCGAAAAAACGGGTAAAATGAAAGGGATCAAACTCAGGATTGTTTATGGCCAAGTCAACTATTACCAATTACGACCTTGAACATATTGGTGAGCTCAGTGTGTCTAGTTCACAGGTTCTGGATGCGGTACGAACCAAACTGTTGGAACCTGAACCTCGCAAACAAGCGCCCTCTTTCAGCTCCGCACACTTGGCCAACTTGTTGAATCTGGATCGTCGCCGGATCAATCAACTGGCTTCTAAAGATGGAAACAGCTTACCTGAAGGTGAAATTCCAGAAGGATCCAATGCGCGTCATTTCACTTTGGCTGAAACATTGGCTTATGTCCAGAAATTCAATCCTCGGCCAAGACGACCAGAGGGTGAGCGTGGACGCATTATTTGTACCACGGTGTTCAAAGGCGGTACCGGGAAGACCACCAGTTCTTTTTGTATTGCCCAAGGTTTGACCTTGAGAGGTGCTCGGAAGGTATTGTTGCTGGACGCTGACCCACAGGGCACTTTGACTCAGCTTGCCGGTTTGGCGCCTGATGTCGATATTGATGATGAATCCACAGTGATGCCCTATTTGTATGGCGATCAGCCCGATCTTCGCTATGCGGTGAAAAAAACCTACTGGGAGAATTTGGATCTTATTCCCGCCAACATTTCTCTTTATGGTGCGGATTTTTATTTGCCTGCCAAATATTCCAAGGACCGAAGTTTCAAGTTCTGGGCTGCGATGCACCGAGGTTTGATGGATTTGGCGAAGGATTACGACGCGATCATCATTGATTGCCCTCCTTCCTTGAATTACCTCACATTCAATATGATTTTTAGCGCCGACGGCATCATCATGCCGATTCCGCCCAACTCCGTGGATTTTGCGAGCTCAACCCAGTTTTGGCGTTTGGTGTACCAGATGTTCGAAGGGATTTTAGGATCCACCCCAGCCCAGGCCGAGTACGACGCGGCCGAGGATGGTATTCCTGCGGTGAAAGACAAAAAGTTCGATTTCATCAGTGTGGTGCCGAGCCGAGTCAAGCCCAAGGAAATGAGCACTTTGATTACGGGCTGGATGGCCAAAGCTTTTGGCGAGCATTTGACCACGATCAGCATTCCTGAATCGGCAGCGGTTGATAATTTTTCTTTTGGTTTGATGACGGTGTATGACCAGACCAAGGCCATTGGCTCCAATGCTGCTTTTCGCAAATACAAAGACCGCATGGATGAACTGGTCGATCATGTGGATCTTCAATTGATTCGTGCCTGGGGAAAAGATTGGGAGATGAACAATGAATAACAAGACGAAAAAAGGCATGATGAGCCGCTTTTTGGATGACGATCTTCCGACTGCGCCCTCCCCTACCCCTCCAACTCCGGCCAAACCCGTAAAGCCCCTGAGTGGCATGGACGTGTTGAACAAGGCCATGGGTGTTTTGGGCACGGACAGTGGACAACAAAAGGTGGACATTACTGCCATTGGTATTGAGCCCAGCAACAAACGTGCGTTGTCGCCAGCGGAATTTCAGCGTCTGAAGACGAGCATTGAGTCCGATGGTCTGTTCAATCCAATTACTGTTCGAAAATCGGACGATCCGAAGTTCACCTACATGGCGGTTGCTGGTCACAACCGATTACAAGCCATGAAGGAATTGGGTCATCACTCAGTCCCAGTTAATGTCATTGATCTCAAAGACGATGGGGCTAAGGCGGCTTTTATTTCTAACCTGCTGCAGCCGGAGTTGGGAATTGCTGAGATATTCGAGGGGCTTCGTATTTTGAAAGCCGGTGAAGGTGAGCAGAAATCTGTTCGTCAGTTGGCCACAGAGACCGGATTCAGCCCTGCGTATATTTCACAGGTCTTGTCGATGGAGCAGTTGCCTGCCCAGGTCGTTGTCGCGATGAAACGTGCAAGAGTCCGAGTGGGATCCAATGCACTGAAGAGTTTTGTGAAGTTGTTTTCAGAGGTCAAAGGTACAGCGCTGTCAAAGGTCACCGACTCCGCTTTGAGCATGATTGACAGCACTTCCTCGGCAATTGTCAGTCTGTCCCCTACTCTGGCCGGTTCAAACGATCTCGCCAAGGATGCGGGTGAAGATTCTGCGGCAAAGACCTGGCAGCAGGCCCTGAATGGATTTGTATCCGCACAATCCAATGCCAGCCCGAAGACGAAGGTTGAAGCTGTGAAGCGCAAAGTCGATTTGAGGGGCTGGTCTTTGACTGAGGTCAATCGTCGTAAAAACAGTGTGGTGCTGAGCTTTGAAAACGAAGAAGAGGCGTCATTGTTTTTAAAGCAGTATCAAGCGTCCAAACAGTCCTAGTTTTTGCTTCTGCGACCAAGCCCCGACCTTTCAGGACTCGGGGCTTTTTTTATTGTATTGACCCGAGAGGCAGCAAATTCACGGTGTTTATACTATAAACACTCAAATCGTTTTCTGTTTGGTTGGTTCAACCCAATGAATCCAGCAGATAACGACTGGTTTGCTTGAAGTCACGGAATGCCACTTCGAAACTGGGTTTCATGCTCCCGTAAATCAATGGCAACAGGTTGTTCTGATACTCCCGCTTCACTTGCGCATCTTGTTCCGCCACTTCGAGAGAATTCAGCAGTACGGTGTGTGCGTCTCGGGCAAACTCTGGAAATTGATTCGCCCAATCCATTATTTCATTTTCGATCATTGCGTGAAAAATTGAGCGAGCTTCGGCTGCTGAATTTGGGGCGTGTTGAACAATGCAATGGGTGTCGTAGATGTGGCGAACCAGGGCTTGATCCCATTCGTGCTTCAAAGACCCAGCGCGATACTGTGCAAATCGGCGGAGAAATGAAAGGATCTTTTCAGCAAGTGTTTCAGGGAGACACAACACCGCGACCTCGAAACCACCCTCTTCCATGTTCAGGAGTTGCCTGGTCAAAGAATTCAAGTTAAGGGTCTGCGTATCCAGACGAATGGGCTTTGTCGTCAGTTCAATTTGCAAATGGGGCCTGAGCCCTGCTGCTGTTGGATAGGCGCGCGCATATTCCAGATCGATCCGAATGTAGCGATTCTCGTTTTGTGCCGACAAATGACTGATTGAAAACCCCTCTTTGGTGAGTTCGTTGGACAGCAGCTCTTTGAGTTTGCTGAGTTGCTTTTGTTGTTGATTTTTTGATTGGGACACAGTGTCTGCTGACAAGACGATTTTGAGATCCGCATCTTCAGACATGCGATCAATGAGTCGATACGCTTTTGACAGACTTGTGCCACCACAGAACACCAAAGTCGCTCCGGGCATGGGTAGATTGAACAACGCGCGCAGTACTGCTGTCAGGTGTTCGTCTTTCTCAAGAAGGCCAGGTGTGATGTCTGGGTATCTGGGGTCATACTCAGCAACGAGGGCTTCGATTAGCTCCTTTTGTTCAGAGGAAAGCGATCTCATGCCAATTCAAACTTCACGGTTTTGCCATTGAAACCCAGCTTGCGGGTGATGCGTCGACGTGCCACTTTGAAGACAATACCCGCTGGAATCTGTGTGGATTTCCCACTGTTGTAGTCTTCGACCTGTTGAGTTTGCGTGGTCTGAATACCCAACTTCTTCAATGCTTCGGGTGCCAAGCTTTCAAGTGGTCTAATGGGGATTGCCTTGCCGGTGAGTACACTGGGCTTGGCCTTGGCGTACACGCCGCGCCCTAGTTTGACCAACTTGCCCCGTTGAACCAATTCTTTCAGGGCACGGGACACCTGAGCCTCGCTTCCGAACGAATCGTATTCGGCGCGCAGCAGTACGTCGCTTTTCTTCAACGACACAGAGCGTTCAATTCGTTCAACAGTTTTCATTGTTTTTTTAAGGACACCTTTTAATATATCTACTTTAACATATTGTAAATAAGAAGTTTAATTTAAAATAAAACAATCAACGATGATTGTTGTTTATGAATTTAAAAGGCTGGTAAAAGTGCTAGGGAGTAACGTGCGTTTAGTAAGCGGTAACATGGGAATAGGAAAGAGGTTAGCTCAAGAACCAAGAAAGGCAAGATGTTTATACTATAAACACTCGGTATAGATCGCTATCTAAATGACTTAAAAAAGTCATTCACATAGTTTGAAACACCTCGCTTTGTCAATAAAAGACGGGGTAGTCCAATTATCAAGCTTGAATAGGGCAGGGGGCTTAAATCGGTTTTTCCTTTGTTCTAACAGTGATTTAGCCTACGGACAATTTATCTGCAGACGTAAAACTTTGTCAGATAAATTACCGATTTGGGACTTAAAGTGGAAGAGGGCGCATTGAAACAGGTGTTGTGGGATCGCTAATCTGACTGAAACGAATCTCTCTGATTGACCACAGCGGCAGGGGTTCGTAATACGAATCGATTCGTGACAGTGCATGCTTTGCTGAGGCCGACATTGAGTATCGATTGGCAGCAAAGGCGACAGATATGACAACGCGATGTCGCAGAGACCATCAACGGCTTGTACAAGGCTGAAGTTATCCTCTACAGAAGCGCCTGCAAAACAATTGAATCGATGAAACGGACAACACTGGAGTAGGTGCCTTGATCATCATCGACAAATGGAGCCGCTGGACTACAGTTCACCCGCCGAAGCAGAGATAGACTAGCACATTAGCTGATCGCTTAAAAATCGAACAGCCCAACAGTTGCATCTGTATTCAACGCCGTGCTTGTGAAATCTACCGAGCCGTTACCATCTTCATCAGCTGTGAAAACCAAGGTGCCATCATTTCTCAAGGTGAACACAAGTTTGGTATTCCCGGCGCCATTGACCTCGAACGATCCACTTGTCAAACCACCGTCAACCGCCGACCCGTCAATGTCCAGATTTCGCACATCAAACTCAAACGACGAATTGGTCTGGTTAAAAATCGCATCAAAATTGCCTACGAAATCATAACCACCTGCAACTGTGTAGGTCGTCCCTGGCGTGTAGGTCACTGTAATCGATCGATTCTGATGGCTGCTACCAGCTGCGCGCTGGAAGCTACCGCCAACAAGGTTGGAGTAATCCGTGCCGTATGTCCCATTGAACACCACAACCTTCTGGTTGCTTGTGTTACCAGTGATACTTATCGTTCCGGTGTCTGTACCTTCGATCAGAAAATCACTGCCAACCGAGCTTACACGAGCAACCAAAAAACTACCGCCAACGGTATATGCTGAATTAGTCGAAACGTTACCAGTGAATACAAGATTAGAGATCCCGTAGTCACCAGAAAATTCCAACTGACCATTCGTACAGGTCCCAGTATTCACAGTATCACCATCATTAAAGCTTGCGGAGCTGTTCTCATCTGTGACTGTTACTGGTAGTGCAGAAGGTCCACCAGGCTCACAAAACGGAGAGTTGGCCGCAGTGTTCGGAAAATTAGCCTGCGCAAATTCGAAGGTTCGAACCAAATAATGGGCAATACCCAGTGTTTCGCTGTCACCTAAAAGCACGCCGCGATCAAAAGGAGTACCCAATCCTTTACCGCTTACGCCTTGGCCTTGGATCAACAACTCTTTGAGTACAATCGCAGCAACTTCCTCACCATTATTGCGGTTCAGAAAAAGATTGTTGTTTGTATCCAAGCGATACGCGGACAAATCAACAACAGGCGTGCTACCACCACCAGATGCGGAATCTCCGCCACCTCCACCACCACCGCAGCCCGACACTGCAACAGTGGCACCCAAGATCATCAAACTGGCTGAAATCAATTTCAATTTACTGTTCATTTTCACTCCCCACATTAATTACAACTTTAGCTTCCCACACTATTCTATTGATGCAAGTTTAAGGTTTCTTCGTAGCAATCAGAACATTTACGATGGACTCGATATCCCGTGAACTTTTCAATCAACCTTTCCGATTCTGCTCAAATGTGTGAACAGGCAATCCAAGCATCAGCAGGTCTATATTGGTCTTTCCAACAAACGATAGGGCTCCCAAAAAAAGCGCTTCATGCGCTGCGCTGGCAGAATAATTGTCATCAAGCAATCTTGATGCGCCAACTACGACCACATCGGGTCCGACCTCGTACTTGTTTCCTTTGACCTCAACGCAAATGGTTGTTTACTTTGCTCCGATCCCGGTTTTTTGAAACGATTTGAGTCCGCCAAAGGCTGCCTTTGCAACAGAGGGGAATAGGGCGCATGAAATGTCCCTCCCAATTTGTTTGGTCACGTACTTTGTAAACCCTGAACCCACATCAATTGACTGAATAATCTTGCCCATACATTGCCCTTGTTTGTTAACCAATGGATCTATTGTTTCTGAGCAGCAAAAATAACCATCGATTCAAACGGGCTAAAATCGGGCGTTTCAGTCATGACCACCTGAATCCCGGTGAAAACAAGGCCATTTTCACCAACTTTTTGCACTCATCAGAATGGCTGTTCAATGAGTTTGTAAAAACGCCGAGAATGTCGGTCAATTTCATCGTGTTTTGTTGAGCAACAGTCCCTTCCAAACAGATCGACTCGAAAGTACCGAGAATTCGCGGCAATTTCACCGACTTTATTAGATTCAAATCTCAACCACTCTGGGTAGGCAATAAACATCTAATGATCACTTAACCTCCCAAAGGTGATTGACGACATTGCTACTCAAACCACAATCTATTGCATGGCCGCAGCTCCTCACGATCAGACAGAGTTGATGATGCAAATTTCCTACATTTGAGAATGGTCGCTCGCAATCAGGAGCCACACAGAGTAAGGCCACATTCTTTGACTGATAAGGCTGAGCGTGTAATCAAGCAATTGTGAAAGTCAATATAAGCACTGTTTTGTCATCAAAAATACCTGTTGCGCGAAAAATGCTGTTCAGCTACATTTCAGTTATTAATGCGCTTGTCGTAGCGTTCTCCACAACGCGGTTATTACCACATGTGGGGTTTCAACCAAAGCATCTCCCGATGCACCAGTTTGCGAGTCTTCGGTATTCGCGCTTCTTGAGCTGATCTTTTCAGTTAATTTGATTCATCTACACAAGTAGAAAGTTTGTCTCCCATCGTGCGAGGCGTATCCCGGCCTATACGGCTTCAAGCAGATTTAATTTTGCGATCTTTCTTTTTTACCCAGTCTTTCCACAGGCTCTAGATTCGAGTCCACGTCGCTGTTCAGCGTTAACGGTATTTGCCTTTGAGCAAACCACTGTTGTGCTGTTCTTGGTGCGCCTGGTCTTATCCCAACTGCACTGGCTTTTGTGTCCTACGCGTCGAGTGCTTATGTGGGTCATGGGTTAAAAATCGAGTTGTTCATTTCTGAGCAACTAATGGAATTGTTGTATTAGGTACCTTTGTGGTGAGCTCATGCTCCCACGGCTTGGTGGATGCTGCCTTTTTTAGGCGGGACACCCGGCAGGTAGTCGAGTAGACCTGAGCGGTTACTTTGCCTAATGCGTGTTTTAGGGGTGTCTCTTACCCTGGTGGCTGTCCGTGATGACAGCAAAAGAGACAAACTCACCATCAGGCACTTTGCGCTGTGGTGCCCATTCTCGAAAGGGGTGGGGGATGTGCATGGTTCGGTACCTGCATGTTCGGGGCTTCGTTACTCACGTACTAGACCGGGAATTATATGAAAACTGACACTACTGAATGGCGAAATGCTACGCGGGCATTTGTATATGACCACCTTCTGAATAAAAGCAGGTCGTCTCGGGTGATTTCCACCGGGAAGTTGAAATCCCAGCGTGCCTCATTTCGAACAATTGAGGCTCGCTTTGACTGCCTTGTGCACGCGGTGGGGATACTTCGCTCGAAGGGTTTCGCTGTATCCAGTCCAGAGCAGTTCAAAGCAAAGCATATTCATGCACTGGTGCAATATTGGGAAAATGACAATCTTTCCCCAGTTACCCTTCAAAATTATTTGTCATTTTTGCGTGTGGCGATGCGCGCCATCGGCAAGGGCCACTTGGTACCCAAATCGGCACAGCTCGTGAGCGACCCGACAAAGGTCGTGGTTTCCAAAACTGCGATTGAGGACAAATCGTGGTCTGCGAAAAATATAAAACTGGAAGATATCCTGCCAATGATCGCAGCCGAGGATCAATTCGTTGCAAATATTGTTGAACTGGCTGGAGCCTTCGGTCTGCGGTTGGCTGAAGCGACTCAGCAAAAACTCACGGAATCGAGTACGCAGGGCGGGCAGCTCTACGTGATCGACGGAACCAAGGGCAGAAGACCCCGGGTTGTGCCGATCGAGACGGACAAGCAAAGGGATGTAATTGAGAGACTCAAACAACAGGTTAAAAGAAAAGACGGCACTCTGGGCAACCCGCGGCGCAACCTGCAGCAAAACCGCGACCGTGTTTACCGTGTATTGAGAAAACTGGGAATTAACAAAGAGGGCTTGGGGGTGACCGCCCACGGATTGCGCCATCAATATGCAAACGATACTTTTGAATTGCTTACGGGCGATAAATCTCCCGTGAGGGGTGGATTACTCATTCCAACCAAGTCTCAGTTGGAGGCTCGCAGGGAGCTGAGTGAAAGACTTGGCCACAGTCGCCCCTCGATTACAACCGCGTACACCGGCAGTGTTCAACACCTGGCCAGAGTCCGCCATGGGCGTGTAATTGAAATTATTGAGAATTTGGCGTCGATGGACGAATTCATTTTGAAAGCCTTTGGTGAAATGGATCTTGAGTATGTCGAGCTCGTTGGGCGGTGTGCATCCGGCGAAGCCTCGCTAACTGACCCGATTGAATTGGCCTTTCACCCAATTCCGAAGATTGAACAGATTAATGATTTTGTCCAAGAAGCGAGAAACCACCACCCAGCCGGAGTCCTGGTACATTTCAGCCAGGTGTTGGCCATGTCCCAGCCAGGGTACAAATCTGTCCGGATCTACCAGCATGAAGACGTGTTGTCATAAAATGGGCAATGTCATATTTCTTCCTACATTTAGGCATCTTGTCGCTGCGTGATTGTTCTGAACTATTAAAGTCGAAAACTGGCTATTAAAGTCGAAAACAAAACATTAAAGTCGAAAACAGCCTTGAACTGGGTTTTTGCCGAGTGTTAGCCATGTTCAGAGTGGGTGTCGATAAGTAGCGCAACTGTTTCTGTTGTCAGCTTGGCAGAACTAAATACTTGGGGTGCGTTGTGTCGTGATACAACTTTCCCTTGGGTACTTGGGTGGTGCGAACACCATATTTCTGAATAACCTCAGCCAAAGGTAGTCCAATCTTTCGCATTCAGTAACGGGATAAAAATGTTTAATACCTTCGTTCTTTCTCTTACTGAGCAATTGCACGGAAAGAAAATCGCAGTAATCTTGTCGGACGCAACAGGCGTGACTGAACGGACCTGGAGAAATCGTTCGGTGAAAGGTTGGGAGTCCTCAGAAGTCGAATTGAAAGAGAACAGTAAAAGGCAATTGAGTGCTTTCCGTAGGAAGCTTCAGGATGGGGGGTACTCGGAAGTCGAAGCCAATCATATTATCGCCCGCCATCCCTCGGTACGAGAGGCAAGGTGGCTTCCGACAGCGGGTCTAATATTCGATCTTTCCTTGCCCCTTACAGAGGAATACGACGATGTGGTTTCAATCGCTACTGAGTTTGACCGTTTGTGCTTCGCTATAAAAGATGCTTATGATTCAGAGGAGATATTGCGAGTGCAGTCCTCGTTAATTGACGCATCTAAATGGTTATTAAGCTATTGCCCAGAAGATCTACGTGCAGAGAAAATCTCCGAATTTGAATACAAAATCCGAGGTACAAGCGATCTTGACGCCCTGAATGTTGAGTTGCATCCAAAATTGACCCACTGGGGGTGCGGCGGTTTTCTTGGACTGGTTGTGGTGCATGTTCATGCGGCAAGGCCTAAGCCGCCTCGGTACTCCAGTGGGCTCTGGCCTCCCAAGGACAGCTTAACCCTTTTCCGGTTGTACCATTGGATATAGGCGTCGACTTGCTCGATAAACCGCTCCAAGCTGACCCCCTGCCAATCCACGCCGTAGAAAAACTCAGTCTTCAGTCTCCCGAAGAAGCCCTCACAGGCTGCATTGTCCGGCGAGCAGCCCTTGCGAGACATAGACCGTATAAGGCCGGCGTCTTGGATGCGGGAAAGCCATCCGGGCCAGCGATAATGCGCGCCCCGGTCGCTGTGAATGACAGGCTTCTCTTCCCGCTCCAACGTTGCGATGGCGTTGTCGAGCATGGTGTTGACCAGCGTTGCATCCGGGCTTGTGCTGAGCGCCCAGCTCACGACCAACCCGTCGAAACAGTCAACCACCGGTGACAAGTAGACCTTGCCCGCAGGAATCTGAAACTCGGTTATATCGGTCAGCCACTTGAGGTTCGGTGCCGCTGCGCTGAAATCGCGATTGAGAAGGTTCTCTGGGGCCGGTGTGATCTCGCCGCGGTAGGAACTGTATCGCCGACGCCGGGTTCTTTGGGCTACGAGTTGCTCGTCTGTCATCAGCCGTCGGACCACTTTTTCAGAGATCACAATGCCAAGTCGATTGAGTTCAACGCGGATGCGGCGGTAGCCGTAACAGCGGTGGTTGTTCTTGAACAGTAGGCTGATGGTGGCGCGGATTTCTGCGTACTTCTCTGGCAGGCGCAACCGAGCACGGTGGTAGAAATAGGAACTGCGCGCAAGGCTCAGTGCAGCCAAGAGCTCATCAAGCCGGTAACACGGTCTCAGGGCGTCAACCAGCAGGGTCTTCTCCTGGTTCGTCAGGTGCTGCAGGCTGACGCCGAGATCTTTTTTTATCAGTTCGTTCGCCTTCGTCAGGAGATCACGCTCTAGTTGAAGCCGATGAACTTGCCTTTCCATCTCGGCGAGTTGCTGCTGCAGCGCTTCATGTTCGGACGACAGGTCAGAGTCATCACGTCGTGTCATCGGGGGAGAGGCCTCATCACCAAGGAGCTGGGCCTTCCACTTGTACAGGACCTGTCTGCTGACGCCTAGCTTCTCGGCGACCACTGACGCTGCCCCTTCTCGTGAGCACAGCTCAACGACGGCATCGCGTTTTGCCCCTGCTGAGAGTAACGGACCCTTGTAGCTGCCGGTCGACTCCTTCACGAGATCAGGGTCGTGCTCCAGGAGCCACTGGCGCAGCGTGCCCGCGGCGGGATACCCGAGCGCTTTGCGGGTTCTCGCCAAACAGCGGCCATGAGTCAGATAGTGCTGCACGGCCGCCTGTTTCTGCGCCTGTGAATATTTCGGCTTTGGGGCGCTCCGTTCAGGGAGCCCTCCAGTGCGGATGTAGATCGCATGCCAGCGCCGGAGGTTCTTCTTCGAGGGATACCCCAGTTCTCGAACCGTAGCTGCAGCACTCCTGCCGTATTTGATGTAGAGCTCTACGGCCTTGATGCGTTGTTCGTAGCTGTACATAGACTACCTCTGTCGATAGTCCAAGATTTCGTCCGCACCCTCACCCTCAGGTGGGTCAGATTAATTGGCCATTAACATCCAGTCAGTTGGTGCAGTCGCCTTCTGAAAACGACACACAGCAAGCGACTTCGAGTTTTTTTACGGAGGCTAGACTTCACATAAGAATAGGAATCTCCTGTAGTGGCAACCCCACTTCAGGAGATTCCAATGGATTTGTGCAATTCGCTTCACCCTGTACCTAGCGCTTGGCTTGGCGAAAGCGACCTAGCAACATTTGTCCCAGCCTATGTGCAACGCTTGGTTAGCCGACGATATGCTGTCGCCACTGTTCGTGTGTATGTGCACTGCGTAGCGCATTTTGCGCACTGGACACATCACTGCCGATTGTTCGCTGAAGATATTACCGACGACGTAGTCCAATGCTTCCTTGATAAGCACCTGCCTATCTGCAAATGTTCCACTCCCGTACAACGCAGCCGGCATCAGGTTCGTGCGGCACTGCGCCAATTGCTAAGTACTCTGGTGGATCAGGGAGTTCTATCAAACGACACAAGTCACGACAGGGTTGAAACCCAGCTTGCACAGTTCAATATTTACATGAAGGATGCCCGAGGCTTGGCTGAGAGTACGAGAACGCGACGCTTGAGTGTCATCCGCTCATTACTGCGTATGCGATTGGCAGTAGACGCTAACACTAACGAGATGGCGGTTCCAAGCGCCGACGAGCTAAGACAATTTATTTCGCGTGAACTCAAACGCATAAGCCCTGCCAGTGCGTCTTCACTTGCCGGTGCACTTCGTGGCTACCTACGATTCTTGGCAATAAGCGGTGCTCGTGTGGAACATTTGCTGCCTATCATCGCCTCACCGGCTTGTTGGAGATTGGCGTCTTTACCGCAAACTCTGTCGCAAAGTGAGATCGAGCAATTGTTGGAAGCTTTCCCACCGGAGATCCCATCGCACAGGCGTGGCTATGCAATGGTGCGCTGCCTGGTCGACCTGGGCCTGCGCGAATGTGAAGTTACCAATCTGGAACTGGATGACATTGATTGGCAGGCCGGTACATTGCGCATAAACAAAGGTAAGGCTCGACGTGTAGATGTGATGCCACTGCCGCACTGTACTGGAATCGTCACAGATCAGTGTGCCACCCCAGCCTTCCAGAAATGCTTTGGCGTGTTGACCGCTTCTACCTTCAGCGAAGTCAAACACAACAGCTTTGATATCGGCATGCTGGGTGGTGGCATAGGCCCACAGATACGTGAGCTTCCTATTAAATGACGAGAAGCAGACAGACAAACAGAGTGAAAGAGGAGGGTAGAAGAGTGCTTAAGAAGTGAGAGGAGTTTGAAGATCGTAAATAAGCAAATCAGAAATTCAGGCAATCCAGTGAGGCGAAAGCCTTTCTTATTACGTAGTTGCCAATACTTGAATATGTGCGAATATATGTCCAGAAGGAGGGTATCTTGAACATTTTGCTTAATCAAAAATTGTTTGTCGTCCTACTCATATCCGGAGCCTTGTTACTGACCGTAGGGTCAATTCTTATCTTTGGCTGGTAAAAATGAAAAACTCCCAGCCAAATTCTCCCGATAAGGACTATGAAAGGTTTGTCACCTACTCGATATTCCTTTTAGTGCCTGCACTTCTTTACCTCGGGGCCCATTTTTCACATGGCCTTTCATTAGGACTCGGGTTTTTTCTTTGGGGTCTTGTGGTTTTGGGTGCAACGCAAGCTCCCGCAGGTATGGCGATGTTTATCATCACGGCCAACGCCTTCGGTCTATACATGCTTTGGACTTCTTCCCTCCAGCAAAACATCTTGATTAATATTGGCTCACTGCTATTCACAGGCGCTGCCATTTTGCAAGTCGTTCAACTTATCGCACAGCTTCGCTCTCGATCAAAAACAACATACGGTGGACGCAGCGAGAGTTCTAGTCACGAAGCTATTCAGTTCAATGCAGTTCGTGTCTCGAAAAACTTCAAGCAGTTGGCCGGTATGGCAGATTTGAAAACTCGGCTTCTTGAAGTGTCAAAATCAGTTCTTGATTCAAAGTCTACGGACCGTAGGAATGGCATTCTGCTGCACGGTGAGCCTGGCAATGGAAAAACAGAGTTCGCTTTTGCACTCGCAGGCGAACTTTCAGTTCCAATAATTTCAGTGTCCATCGCGGATCTGGCCAGCAAGTGGGTTAACCAAACCTCTGAAACACTCAACAAAGTGTTTGCTGATGCAGCCACTCAGCAACCTTGTGTGCTTTTTATTGACGAGATTGATTCGGTTATCAAGGACCGCTCACAAAGCTCAGGAGATCCAGAGGCTGCCAAGGTTACCAATACTTTCCTAACCAATGTTGTCAAATTGCGAGAATCAAAGGTCATCGTGATTGCAGCAACCAATTATATTGATCAACTCGACCCAGCCGCCATAAGGGAAGGGCGGTTTGATTTCAAAATTGAGGTTCCACCCCCCGACATGGAGGCACGACTTGCCATTCTTCGCCATGCATTAAAATCGCTTCCAGCATCATCTAAGCTTGACGAGTCATCCCTGCAGTCCTGTGTGAAGCGTTGGGAGGGCTATTCAGCCTCTCGTCTCTCGGCAATTGGAAAAGAGTGCGTCAAGATGGCCTCTTCCATGAAGCCAGAGTTTATTGATCTCAGCTTTTTAAAGTTGGCATTGCGCAATCTTCAGGGCACTACACTGACCATGCCAGAAGGCACTTTGACCCTTGATCAGCTCTACATGCAGCGGAGCACCAAGCGTTCGTTGGAGTCCCTTGCACTTCGCCTTGTAGATTACGAGCGAATCGAATCATTGGGCGGCACAATGCCAACGGGTATTTTGTTTACAGGGCCATCGGGCACTGGAAAAACAACAGCTGCCAAAGCCTTTGCCCTCCAAGCGAAGATGCCACTTGTGCAGATTTCCACCTCTGATTTGACTTCTAATCCTAAGCTATTGCGCAAAACCTATGAGCGCGCAAAATCGATGCGTCCCTGTCTGGTATTCATTGATGAGGCCGACGATCTTCTCGGTAATCGCAGTTATTCAAATATGAAAGTGCTCACCAATGAGCTGCTTCAAATCATGGACGGCGCTGGTGGTAAATCAGCCGATATAGTCTGGATCGCAGCCACCAACTTTCCTGAGAACCTTGATCCAGCTTGTCTTAGGGGAGGGCGCTTCACTGAGAAGGTCACTTTTGAACTTCCTGACTCCGAGAGTATCGCCGCATTTATCAAATCGTGGCTTTCCGAGAAGAATGTTGTTTTATCCGACAGTGCATTGTTCGATTGGTTTATATCCGCCAGCCTAGGCCAGCCAATACCCAACATCGCCCAAGCACTTCAGTCGGCTTTGAATGATGCAATCATTTCTATGCAAACAAACACCGGCGAAATAATCTTGGCCAAGGAAAATCTCGACCAAGGTATCAATTCTGTTTACTCAGAATAGCTTTAAGTCCAGAAAGCTCTTTTTTTAAGGGCTTTCTGCGAATGCTTATAGATTTTTCGAATTGATGTGATGCTACTAAAATTTTGATTTTTACTATTGATAATATATTTTATCAATAGTAAATTAGAGGCTTATCTTTTTGAATTGTCTATATGGCCATCAATGACCCGAACTCAGTCGAGGTTCTCGAAAAATCCAGCCGCCAGTTGTCTAGGGAAGTTTTTTCGAAATTGCGAGACATTCCGCCTGAGGTTGAGTGGTTTGCCAACATAGACAACGTTCAAACCCGCCGGGCTTACAAAAATGACCTGAACGATTTCATGGCCTTCGTCGGCCTGGATCAAGTTGAAGATTTACGCTCAATCACACGCGCCCATGTTTTGGCTTGGCGAACGGATCTTGAGCAAAGAACCTTGGCAAAGAGCACTGTCAGACGAAAACTTGCAGCCCTTTCTTCACTGTTCAATTATTTGAGTGATGCAAACGCTGTCCAAAATAATCCAGTTGATGGAGTCAAGCGACCAAAGGTGGACACCTATGAAGGCAAGACGCCCACGATTTCTGATGTTCAAGCAAGAGAGTTGTTGAGTTCGCCTGATAAAGCCAACAAATCAATAAAGTTGCTTCGAGACAAAGCATTGCTCTCCACCCTGCTTTTTCATGCACTGCGGCGTGAAGAACTGTGCTTACTGAAAGTTGGTGATATTGAAGAGCGCCGAGGCGTGAAGCACCTTAAAGTCAGTGGTAAGGGAGGCAAAACTCGTTACCTACCTTTGAATCCAGGCAGTGCCTCACTAATTTATGAATACCTTGCCAAAGCCGGTCATGGCGAAGATCGCAAATTGCCGCTCTTTCGCAGACTCAATGAGAAAAGTGATGTGGCTTTTGAGAAGCACATGACTGCTGATGCTATCTACAAGATCGTGCGGCATTACTCAGGGGTGCTTGATTTTCCGATTGGAGTTCACTCACTCAGAGCCACAGCTGCTACCAATGCCTTGGATCATGATGCAGACATCAAGAAAGTACAGGAATGGTTGGGCCATGCAAATATTGCGACGACTCAGATTTATGATCGACGTCGCACAAAACCAGAAGACAGTCCGACTTTCAAAGTTAGTTATTGAATTAAAATCTAGATTTTATTTAAAATAATATTATTCTTTTAAATAGTTCGAGTCTTTTAATGAACAAAAATGAGAGAGCAAGGAATATAGTGTAAAAAACTGAAAACTCCAAATTGCTTAGTTTCAGAACATCAACAATTGGAATTAAAGCAATTGTGGCGCCTGTTACACAGGCTAGGCTTGATATTAAAATCCACCATTCAGTTTTTCTTTGCCAGACCCCAAATATAAATTTAAACATTAATGCTAGATAAATTATTGTTAGTATCATCCCAGTTATTGATTTGATAATTATCTTCGTATTGGAGCTGGTGGTATGATCTGCTTTTAAAAGATTTAGACGAGATATTCCTACTATTCTGCTCTCTAATACCCATGAAGGCTCACCTTCCGCCGTAAGTACATTGAACTGAATTCGATCATTGGGGTTTAGTAAGAGGGGTTCTAAAGCTAAGGATTTTTTGTCTGATTTAAAAACTGGTATTAAAGCAGATGGTTCAATTTGGGGTCGTCTCAGAAAACGGAAAATAAAGCACGCTAAGCGTGCCTTGTCGGCGCGCAAGTACCTGGTGGATCGTGGCGTGTCGCCCCTCAAGGTCATGGTGAACTTCGCATCGGCCGCCGACTACGTAACCGAGAACATCACACCCGAAGGGCGCTACCAGAACCAGCGCGTTGAAATTGAACTCGTCTATGTGCCCATGTTCTAGGCCCTGGCCGACCGACCATTTTTTCACTCATCAGGAGGTTGCACCATGAAGTACCGTTTTGCCCTTGTCTTGCCGATACTGGCTCTTGCCGGCTGCGCCGCTTTGGATCAAGTCGCCAAGGACATTCAGAAGGCCACGGCCCCGGTTAAGTACGACCCCTATACACGATCCGCAGCGAAAAGCATCTATGCACAGATAGAAGCAGAGCATGATCCTAGGGGTAGATTGCCCGCGTTCATTAAAGTGGCCCCGTGGTTCCAAGGGCATGCAGAGTTAAAGGTCTCCGGTAGCCAACTCACAGTGGTGTTGAAGCGCCCGACAATGAGAAGCAAGATTTCGTCGTTGAGGAATTGATTATGGATCGTCTGTCTACGTTGATGTCGCGATTTGGCGTTAGCGCGAACCTTTATTACAACGACAAGCTTTGTGGGGTTGAGGCATATAGTGGAGTTGGTCGACATGGTCATATGCACCTGTTGCAGGCAGGTACGGTGACAGTGCAGGGCGCTGACGAAGGCGATACAATTCTTACCCAACCCAGTCTGATATTTATACCGCGCCCTTTTGAGCACCGCTTGTTTGCCCGGGAATCCGATGGCGCTCGGCTCCTTTGCGCTTCGATCGATTTTGAAGGTGGCATCGACAACCCGCTATCAGCCTCCCTACCAGACATGCTTGTTTTACCATTGGACGAATTACCATTATTGGCCACTACACTTAAGTGGATGTTTGAAGAAGCGTCTGAGGGGCACTGTGGTAAGGAAGCCGTGATCAATCGTCTGTTCGAGTTGCTGATTATATTGTTATTCCGGCATCTGCTGGAACTGAATCAATTGCAAACAGGTTTGATGGCAGGATTGGCGGACCCGCGGCTTGCTCACTCCTTGATAAGAGTCAATGATGCTCCTCACTACCCTTGGTCAATTGCGGAAATGGCGGATCAATCCAACATGTCACGCTCCGCCTATGCAGCGCATTTCAGAACCATCGTAGGCCAAACACCAGCGGAGTATCTATTGAGCTGGCGTATTAGCCTCGCTCAAAAGCTATTGCGAGATGGTCGAGCCATCAATTTGATCGCGGCAGACGTTGGCTATGACAGCCCGTCAGCCCTGGCACGTGCGTTTCGCAGAAAAACTGGAGTCAGTCCCCGTGAATGGACTAAAGCTCTGGCAATGCATGAGGGGCAGGATTGAAGATTTTCTCAGAGATGGCGCCTTATGAGCCTTGCACGAACAATAGCCTGAGCGCGATTTGCACTCAGGCTATTGAAATGATCATCATCAATTGGAACGGGATTCAATCTCTACAAGCGAATGCCCTGCCACGAAAATAGAGGCTGCTAACAAGCCAACATCCTTGAGCAGAAACTGACCTGGCGCAATAGTGATAGCTGGAAAGCCAAGTCCGGGTTCGAACACGCCCGGCGTTGAAAGCATAAAACTCAAAGTTGTCACAAATAAACCGGCAGATAAAGCACCTCCGAGAAGGGAGAGCTTCGGAGACAAAAAGCGACCCAGTATCAGTGCGCCGATGGATATCTCAAGAATGCCCAGCAAGCCGGAGAACGTCTCGATACTGAAGATATTGTATACCCAGCCCAGCAGCGGACTACTACCTACCAATGGGACTAGGCCTTGCGCTTCATAGTGGGTAAATTTCATACCTCCGAACCAGAAGTAGATTACGGCAAGTGCGAAATAAACGCCAATAACTCCCACGTTCATTGTGGTGGCACCCAGCGAATATTTCTGAGTATTACCATCTAGTTTGTGATGTGCAGTGGTCAGAGTTTTCATGAAATTGATTTCCAAATAGCTGGTAACAGAATGGGCATGACGTCAGCCTGGAGTTGCTTTTTTCTGACTGTCCGCATGTCGGTTTAAATCCAACGGGGATAGCGCGTTGGGTGTGTAGAAATTGTCACTGCTAAATGGAAATTGATGTGCTCCAAACGTGCAGTATTTGGTGCAGATCGTCTCGAACAGCGTCTTTTGAGCCGAATCACGCTCGAATAGTGTCTGAGTGACCTCGACACAATGGGTCATACAGAGCCTGAAAAGAGAGTCTCTAGCTGTCTACGGGAAAACTAAGAAGGCAGGTACTGCCTCATTGATGATCAATTGATGCTGGACGGGTTGTCGTGGGTTTTTGTTCAGATTCGATTTCGCAAGGCATGCTGATGTGCTCCGGCCAAGAGGGTGGTCGGCCTCATGAGGGTCGTTTGACTGTCAGCTCGACTGCGGATGATCCATGCCTCTTTTAGCCGCCAGGCAGTCCGTTATCCGGCCGCCCTTCAAGCTACGGTAGGGCTTTTACATGTAGGCCATCAGCAGGCTGCCAACGATTGCGGTCGCGGCGAGCAAGCCTTGTGAGACACGTTGCTGCGCCTCCTCCTTTGTCAGCAATTTGGCTGTTGAAAGTATTGGACATGTCGGTAGCCAAACCATTTCTGCGCATGGGTACCTTCCACGGAACGGGCGATGACTTCTTTGTGGCGGCACTCTGTCATGTTGCCTCGAACTGCTCCGAAAACTGATACCGACGGGGTAGTAGTACGCTCGAATATCCGTTGGGCGTGAGCAAATAGCAGAATTCAATCATGGTTCGCTCTGTCTATGGTTGAGAAGTGCTAGCGCAGGCCGAACCATCCCCTCGAGCAACTCTCGTTCGGGTCTTGTTCTCGCAATGACCCGGAGCCCAACATGAACACCCAGTAGCATTCGCGCCAAGTCGGTGGCGGATTGAGATGTCGATATCGTTCCGTCTTGCTGGCCGGCCTGAATGCATCGGCAAAAGAATGCCTCGATTTCTCCGAGAACTATCACAACAATCCCGCGAAACTCTGGATCGTGGGGCGCGACTTCCAACGCCGTGTTCACAAGCATGCACCCTCTTCGCTGGCGATCGTCTAGAGATCGTTGAATGATTTCGGCAAAAAAAGCCTCGATTGCCTGGCTTGGGGGTAACTTGCCTTCGAGCCTGCGCACGCGATCTGCGAAGCTCGTCTCGATGTATTGATTGAGCGCCCTGCGGTATAGGGTTTGCTTATCGCCGAAAGCGTTGTACAGACTCGCGCCGGTCAATCCCATCTTGTCGGCCAGCGCTCTGACCGAGGTCGCCTTGTACCCGCGTTCCCAGAAACAGTCGATCGCGACGCTCAGGACTTCAGCTTCATCAAATTCTCTTGGTCGGCTCATATCGCGGTTTGCCCAGCATCCCATGACGAATGTCATAGGTTCATTATGATTTGACTATTTTAGAACGATCGTTGTAAAACACAATACCGTGCCCATGGCTTACCGGCTTTTGAAAATCCTTGTTTTTGGGTTTCTTTTGCGCATGGATCAATCTCTGAGGACAGCCAAGCATGAACGTACTAGGAAAGAGGGTTCTGATTACTGGAGGCTCGAGTGGTATTGGACTGGCTACGGCTACCGAGCTCGCTCGCAAGGGCGCTAGCGTCTTCATCATCGGGCGCCGCGCAAAGCTGGTTGAGGAGGGAATCGAACTGCTACGTGCTGTCGGTGGAGAGGCAGATGGAACAGGCGTGGACATTGCGACAGCTGAAGGCCGGGATCAAGCGTTGGCATCCGCGCGGGCGTCTATGGGCGGAGTAGACATTCTCATTAACTGTGCGGGAGGCGTGCGCGCGGGTATCCGGCGCGTGGCGAGTATGACGGTCCGCTGTGAGCGCCCGCCGACTTAGCTGATATTGCCCCTGGCCCGACAGTGAGCGTGAAAGGCGCCACGTGGCATGAGAACAGCTGCGCGGCGGCAGAAGTTCAGAGAATGTCGGGCCGCCGTTCGCCTTTGCTGCTGGTCTGGCCTTTGCGCTTTCCTTTGCCGCGCCTGACGTATCCAGCGGCGAGCATTTCCGCGTTACAACCACCCTTGAGTCGAGCGCTGAGGATGCAGATTTGCGCCAGGCAGTCGCCGACGAGTTCGAGATAACTCGCGTTTTTTCCGAGATCGACTGGGTGCCTTCAGCAAACAGGGCAACGGCACTATGGACATCAATGCAAGTCGGGGCGCGAATCATCTGCTCAGTGTATTGCTTGGCGTTCGAGTATTGGCAAGAGTCAACCCAGACCCTGCGTACGTAACTGAAGCTATCGATATGGCACTCAACAGCTTGAGGTTACCGCCCTTGATTCATTCCGTTCACTGAAGGCCATAATTAGTAGGAGTCAACATGATCAAGTTTTACTATCACCCGTCTCCAAATCCCGCAAAGATCGCACTTTTTCTGGAGGAGGCCGGCCTCCCGTATGAGCTCATCCCAGTCGATACGCGTAAAGGAGAACAGCACGATTCGGTGTTTCTCAAGATCAACCCTAACGCTAAGACACCGGCTCTGGTTGACGGCGACAACATAGTGTTCGACAGCAACGCCATGCTGCTTTACCTGAGCGAAAAAACCAGGAAATTCCTGCCTGCCGACAGCCTGAAAGCGCGCGGTGAAATGTACTCGGGGTCGTCTCAGAAAACGGAAAATAAAGCACGCTAAGCGTGCGTGGAGGCTGGCACCCAGCGGTACAGCGTCGGAATGGACACGCCGAGGTTCTTGGCCACGTCCTTGGGCGGCACCCCGCTGGCCAGCAGCTTCTTGGCCGACTCGATCTTGCTGTCGGTCATCTTCGGCTTGCGGCCGCCTTTGCGGCCGAGCTGCTTGGCGACTTCCAGCCCGGCGCGGGTGCGCTCGACGGTCAGCTCGCGCTCCATTTCGGCAAGGCTCGCCATGACGTGGAAGAAGAACCGCCCGGATGGTGTGCCGGTGTCGATGGAGTCGGTGAGGCTCCTGAACTGGACACCGTGCTTGTGCAGATCGCCGACCAGATCGACCAGTTGCTTGACCGACCGGCCCAGCCGGTCGAGCTTCCAGACGACCAAAGTATCGCCTTCGCGCAGCATTTCGAGCGTCTTGGCCAAGCCAGGCCGGTCTGCCCGCGTGCCACTCACCTTGTCCTCGAAGACCTTTTTACATCCGGCCTTGCTCAAGGCTTCGCGTTGCAGCTCCAGGTTCTGATCCTGCGTCGAGACGCGCGCATAGCCAATCAACATGGCTTGTCTCGCGCCCGGTCGATGCGTTCCTGCATCGCCTGCATCACTTCTTCGTGGGTGTACGATCTGGCGTTGGCGTCGGTGGCTTGCCGCAGGGCTTCCTCAACCTCGCGCGTCATCCGCTCGTAATCCTCCGGCCACAGCGCTTGCTCCATGCGCAGCGACGCCTGACCCAGCAGGTGCAGCAGGCTGAACAGCCGCATGTCGTTGGTGGCGACGATGCGCTCCCGAATCTGCTCCTGAATAGCTTCGCTAGCCCGATGCGCTTGTGGTGTGGCAGTCCCCTCGTAGTCAGCGGGGAATTCCGCTTCCTCGGCAATCCTTGCCCAGGCGCTGGCCAGCGCCTCGATGGTTGACGTGCTCATTTCCGCCGCTCCTGTGCTCTTTGGCGAATCAACCGGCCAAGGGGCCTCGACGCGAAAACCAGCAGCATCACGCCTATCGGATACCAGGTCGAGAAGACCACCAAGGCATCGAAGGCTGGCCGTCCGGTGTTGGTAGGCAGTACGGCGGTCACAGCCATCAACCCGCCGACCGTCCAGATGATGCGCCACACGTAGGGCATCACGCGGGGCACGTAGCCGTCATCGAAAGCGGTCTGGTAGTAGCGGCGCAGGCCGCGCTCGGCAAGCGCCTGGCGCTGCCGCTCCGACAGCGCATCCGTCCGGCCATACCAGCGCCGGAATGGTGGACAGCGCAGCAGCAAAGGGGTGAAGAGGATCATCACCGCCACGATCGCGACACCCCACGCCATGACGGCGCCGGCATCGGGCCGCTTGGCGTTCTCGATCACGGGCGCGAAGACGCCCGGAGCACCGATCATCCAGAACAGCGCAATGTGCTGATGGAAGGAGAGCTTCATTTGCTCATCCACTTGCGCAGCAGGCGCTTTTTCAGGGAGGCGCGTTCTTGCGGGTTGCGTCCCTTGTGATTGGCGATGCGATCCGCCGTGGCGGCCTGGCGCTTGACGGGCCAGTAGGAGCGGCCATCCTTGCCCATCGACCAGACGCTGCTGGCCTGGTTTTCCAGCAGGGGCAGATGGGCGCTCAGGGCTTCGGGCGACGCGCTGGTCAGCGCCGTGCGCTCACGGGTGCGCCAGCGCTGATGCCAGAGCTTCTTGTCCTCGCGCTCGCTGCCGCAGGTCGTGTGCCCGACGATGGGTGTTTTGCGGCGGCTGCGGCTCATAACGTAGTGGTCTCCAAGAACATTCAGGACTGATCCCAGGCGTCGATGGTCAAGACCTGATCGGCAGGACAGGCGGCTACGCGGTCGGGAACTGGATGGTGTTCAGTCTCATGCCGACCCCATTCGATTGATCGCGTCGCTTGCGGCACGCTGCGACGCAAGGAGGTTTGCGACCTGGTTTAGCAGCCGTGTCCGCTGCATGTCTGTTACCTATCTCCCCGACCGCTCATTGGACCAACTCCAGAGATTGGGCTCTATCGCTCAGCCAATACGAAACCGGCATTGGCTGATGCCACAACCGAGACGAACACAAATGGCTCGGTACCTGTATTTCGCGCCCCGTGCACTTGGCCCGGTCTTGCCACGGCTATCTCACCTTCCCTGAGGGCACGAACAATCCCATTGCCCTGAAAGTAATCAGCCATTCCCGACAAAACAGTCCACGTGTCTTGGCCGTGAGGATGAATGTGAGCCGCAATTTCCTGCCCGGGATGGACATGCCAAACCACGATAATTGAGTCTCGGGTTTCAAGCACAACGGAACGAATAGGCTCGCCTTCGGACGGCTGAACATACTCGGCTACAGAAAATATTCTCGATTCAACAGTCATCGGAGATCCCTCTTTCACAGTGCCCCCAGACAGGCTGGATATGAGTTCTAACTCGAATTTGAACGGGAGGCTGGTCGTGCGGTCGTGCAGTTGCCGATGAGCGTGTCGGCTGCTGCCTCCTTGCCCACCAGCGAACTCACGTCCGTTGCGGCCATCCAGAAGGTCTTGCCCGAGCGCGGCTCATAGGTCGCGGGATCGAACACGCCAGAGGGGCCGAACATCGGCGGCTTGATTGGTCATGGCTCCATGCCTTTGTCGTTACGGTCTTCATCGTCGGCATCCTGACGCACGGCGGGCAATTGCTGGAGCAACGCCGGCAGCCATTCCTGTACCGTCTCCCACACCACATCGAGGTTGATGTCGAAATAGCCGTGAGCCATGCGATTACGCATATTGCGCATGCTGCGCCACGGCACGTCGGCATGCGCCTGGGTGAACTCGACGTAGCCATCCATCACCTTTGTGGCCGCCTCGCCGATGACGATCAGGCTCATGATGACGGCCTGCTGGGTGCGCTTGTCGGCCAAGAAGTCGTCCTTGGCCATCCCTTCCACGAAGCTGCGCGCATCGGTTGCGGCCTGCTGAATGTGGTCGAGGTAATCGGGCAGGCGGTTCTCGCTCATATCGGTTGCGCCTCCGCGAGCACCTTGGCCCGGAACTTCGGCGGCAGGTCGCCGGGAGTCAGCAGATCGACGTCAACGCCGAGCAGCGATTTCAGTTCTTCTTCCAAATCGCCCAAGTCCAACAACGTGGCACCGGGCAGCGCATCGACCAACAGGTCGAGGTCGCTGCCATCCCGGTCGGTGCCATGCAGCACCGAGCCGAAGACGCGCGGGTTCGCGGCGCGAAAGCGGCCTACCGCTTCACGCACTGCGCTTCGCTTCATGTCAAGCACAACAGACGGTCGCATGCGCATCCTTTCTTATCGAAACTCGTTGAGATGATATGCAATCAAGAATAGAATTTCAAGAACTATTTTCGAGAATCGCAATGCCTTGATTCCCGTGCCGCGCCTGTGAATTTCACCCGCTCGACGAGCGCAACACCGACGCCGCCTACGCCAAGAACCGGCGAATCGACCTCAAACTCACGAACCGCTGAGCGACGCGTCACCGCGCTGCTGCGCCAGCCAGTCGCGCGGGGCGCAGCCCATGCGCACGCGGAAGGCGCGCGCCAACGCGTTCGGGCTGCCGTAGCCGACGCGGTCGGCCACCACCGCCACCGGACGCCCCTGCTTGAGCAGGGTGCAACTGACGTTCATCCGCCAGTCGGCCAGATAGTCGCCCGGCGTGACGCCCACCGCGTCTTTGAACGCGGCGGCGAAGCGCGCGCGTGACATGCCCGCCTGCGCCGCCAGCGCCTCGAGCGACCACGCGGTCTGCGGCGCATCGTGCATGGCGGTTATGGCGCGCGCGAGTTTCGGGTCGGCCAGTCCCGCCAGCAGTCCGGTGGCGCCAAGCCGCCCATCCATCAGATAACGCAGCAACTGGATCAGTAGCAACTCGCACAAGCGGTCGATGGCGGCCTGCCGACCGCACTGGTCGCGCTCGGCTTCGGCAAACAGCAGCTCTAGCGTCGGCCCGAGGCCGGGCAAGTCCGCCAGCGGAATCAGCAGCATCGACGGCAAGGCCATGGCCAACGGATTGCCCGTCGAAGCGCCCAGATCGACCTCCGCACACAACAGCTCAGCGGTATCGCCGGGGGCGGCGACAAAACGATGCGACGCCACGCGCGGATAAAACAGCAGGCTCGGCTCGGTAACCAGCAGATCTTCATGCACGGGCGAACGCGCCGTAATCGGGCCGCGCCGCACCAGATGGATATAGCCATGCGGCGCCGCGTAATGATGCTGCCCACAGAAGGCGCCGCTGTGAAAAACGCGCGCCGAAAGCGAGTAGTGCCGGAGCAAGCCGGCCAGTCGATCCGCCATTCCACTCTCCATATAAGACGATAGGTTACGTATTTGATACTTTACGTGCCATATCGTACCAAACAAAGGGCGATCATGCCCACGTGCTCTTGCACCTCACCCACTACGGAGATAGACATGACCCAAATCGCCCCCCTGACCATCGACACCGCTGACGCCGCTACCGCTGCCACACTCAAGGCCGTCAAAGCCAAGCTCGGCATGGTGCCGAACCTGCTCGCCACGCTGGCCCACGCGCCGGCAGCGCTCAACGGCTACCTCGGCCTGTCCGAAACGCTGGGCACCGGCCGCCTGAGTGCCACCCAGCGCGAGATCGTTGCGCTGGCTGCCGGTCAAGCCAATCGCTGCCAGTACTGCCTGAGCGCACACACCCTGATCGGCAAAGGTGCCGGACTGTCGGCAGAGGCCATCGCCGCGGCCCGCACCGGCCAGGCGGCCAACGCACTTGACGATGCAATTGCCGGCTTTGCCCGCGCGCTGGTCGAGCAACGCGGCGTGGTGTCGGCCGACGCCATGGCCAACTACCGCCGCGCGGGGCTCGACGACGGCCTGATACTGGAAGTGATCGCCAACATCGCGCTGAACACGCTCACCAACTACACCAACCACATCGCCGACACCACGGTGGATTTCCCCGTGGTCGCCGTCTGATCTCCATAGGCATATAAGGAGAACACAATGAAAATCGCACTCACCGGCGCTCTGCTCGCCAGCGCCCTCGTCCTGCCACTGGCCGTCACGGCCGGCGACTTTTCGCCCTATGTGGACAGCCAGGGCGGCATCAGCCGCCCCACAGACTTCCGCACAAACTTCGTCCACCTGGGCTCATATGCGGTGTTGGACGAAAAATCCGCCTCTCGCGGCCTGCACGATGTGTACACCGAAAAGGCCTCGGCCGAGCACTACCGCAAGACCGGCAAGTTCCCGGACGGCGCCACGCTGGTGAAAGAGATCCGCAAGCTCGAAACCAGCGCCATGACCACCGGCGACCCTGTGGTCTGGGGTTCCGATGCGGCCGTGTGGTTCGTGATGGTCAAGGACGCCAAAGGCCGTTTCGCCAGCAACCCCTTGTGGGGCGACGGCTGGGGCTGGGCGCTGTTCAAGGCCGACGCCCCCGCCAAGAATGTCGCCGTCAGCTACGCAGCCGACTGCATGGGCTGCCATGTGCCGGCGGCCAAGACCGACCGCGTATTCATCCAGGGCTATCCGACACTGACCCAGCACTGACTTGCTTGTCACTTTCAGAAGGCGACAGCACGAAATATCAAAAGTCGACCGCACGGTCTTTTCTGACGTTGGAGTCGCCTCAGAAAACGGAAAATAAAGCACGCTAAGGCGTAGTTCCCTCGGGCTACACCGCGTCCGCACTGCGCGGTTCTTTCTTCCCTTGCAGTGACGCAATCAGCGGGCAGGAAACGTTCCCCTTCCGCGCATGGCAGGCGCACACCAAATCAGACAGCACGGCCTCCATGCGCGCCAGGTCAGCCATCCTCTCGCGCACGTCCTTGAGCTTGTGCTCGGCCAGGCTGCTGGCTTCCTCGCAATGGGTGCCATCCTCCAGCCGCAGCAGCTCGGCGATCTCATCCAGGCTGAAGCCCAACCGCTGGGCTGATTTCACGAAGCGCACCCGCGTTACATCCGTCTCGCCATAGCGGCGAATGCTGCCGTAAGGCTTGTCCGGTTCCGGGAGCAAGCCCTTGCGCTGATAGAACCGGATGGTCTCCACATTGACCCCGGCCGTCCTGGCGAAAACGCCAATGGTCAGGTTCTCCAAATTGTTTTCCATATCGCTTGACTCCGTACATAACTACGGAAGTAAGCTTAAGCTATCCAATTCAGATTCGAAAGGACAAACGTATGTCTGAACCTCAAAACGGGCGCGGCGCGCTCTTCACTGGCGGGCTGGCCGCCATCCTCGCCTCGGCTTGCTGCCTCGGGCCGCTGGTTCTGATCGCCTTGGGGTTCAGCGGCGCTTGGATCGGCAACTTGACGGTGTTGGAACCCTATCGCCCCATCTTTATCGGCGTGGCGCTGGTGGCGTTGTTCTTCGCCTGGCGGCGCATCTACCGGCCGTCAGCCGCCTGCAAACCGGGTGAGGTTTGCGCGATTCCCCAAGTGCGAGCTACTTACAAGCTCATTTTCTGGGGCGTGGCCGTGCTGGTTTTGGTCGCGCTCGGATTTCCCTACGTCGTGCCATTTTTCTATTGATCACAGGAGTTCACCATGAAAAAGCTGCTTTCCGCCCTTGCCCTCGCTGCCGTTGTTGCCCCCGTGTGGGCCGCCACCCAGACCGTTACGCTGTCCGTACCGGGCATGACCTGCTCGGCCTGTCCGATCACTGTCAAGAAGGCGATTTCCAAGGTCGATGGCGTCAGTAAAGTTGACGTGACCTTCGAGACGCGCGAAGCGGTGGTCACCTTCGATGATGCCAAGACCAGCGTGCAGAAACTGACCAAGGCTACCGAGGATGCGGGCTACCCATCATCAGTCAAGAACTGATCATGAAAGACCCGAAGACACTGCTGCGGGTCAGCATCATTGGCACAACCCTCGTGGCGCTGTGTTGCTTCACCCCTGTTCTGGTCATTTTGCTCGGTGTGGTCGGCTTGTCCGCGCTGACCGGCTATCTGGACTATGTGCTGCTGCCTGCGCTGGCGATTTTCATCGGCTTGACCATCTACGCCATCCAACGAAAACGCCAAGCCGATGCCTGCTGCACCCCGAAATTCAATGGAGTAAAAAAATGACCGAAATCACCGTGAATGGCATGACCTGCACATCCTGCGCCACCCATGTCAAAGATGCTTTGGAAAAGATTCCCGGCGTGAATGCCGCTGTGGTGTCCTATCCAGAAAGCCGCGCGCAAGTCATGGCAGACACCGCCGTGAGCCACAACCAACTGCTGGCCGCCATCGCCGCATTGGGTTATCAAGGCTCGATCCGGGTTGGTGATTTCAAAGATGAACCAAAAATCCGTGATGCACTTGAGGGCGCCGGTTTGCATATCGCCATCATTGGCAGCGGCGGGGCCGCGATGGCGGCGGCGCTGAAGGCCGTCGAGCAAGGCGCGACGGTCACGCTGATCGAACGCGGCACCATCGGCGGCACCTGCGTCAATATCGGCTGTGTGCCGTCCAAGATCATGATCCGCGCTGCCCATATTGCCCATCTGCGCCGGGAAAGTCCGTTCGACGGCGGTATTGCGGCAACTGTGCCTGCGATTGACCGCAGCAAACTGCTGGCCCAGCAGCAGGCCCGTGTCGATGAACTGCGGCACGCCAAATACGAAGGCATCCTGGACGGCAATCCAGCCATCACCGTTTTGCACGGTGAAGCGCGTTTCAAGGACGACCAGAGCCTGGTCGTCCGTTTGAACGAGGGTGGCGAGCGCGAGGTAACGTTCGACCGCTGCCTGGTCGCCACCGGTGCCAGTCCGGCCGTGCCGCCGATTCCGGGCCTGAAAGAGTCACCCTACTGGACTTCCACCGAAGCGCTTGTCAGCGACACCATTCCCGCACGCCTGGCCGTGATCGGTTCGTCGGTGGTGGCGTTGGAACTGGCGCAAGCCTTTGCCCGGCTCGGCAGCCAGGTCACGATCCTGGCACGCAGCACCTTGTTCTTCCGGGAAGACCCGGCCATCGGCGAGGCCGTGACAGCCGCTTTCCGCGCCGAGGGCATCGAGGTGCTGGAGCACACGCAAGCCAGCCAGGTCGCCCATGTGAACGGCGAATTCGTGCTGACCACCGGACACGGTGAATTGCGCGCTGACAAGTTGCTGGTTGCCACCGGTCGGGCACCGAATACGCGCAGCCTCGCGCTGGACGCGGCGGGGGTCACTGTCAATGCGCAAGGGGCCATCGTTATCGACCAAGGCATGCGCACGAGCAACCCGAACATCTACGCGGCCGGCGACTGCACCGACCAGCCGCAGTTCGTCTACGTGGCAGCGGCCGCCGGCACCCGTGCCGCGATCAACATGACCGGCGGCGACGCAGCCCTCAATCTGACCGCGATGCCGGCAGTGGTGTTCACCGACCCGCAAGTCGCCACCGTGGGCTACAGCGAGGCGGAAGCGCACCACGATGGCATCGAGACCGACAGTCGCACGCTGACACTCGACAACGTTCCGCGAGCGCTTGCCAACTTCGACACACGCGGCTTCATCAAGCTGGTCATCGAGGAAGGTAGCGGACGGCTCATCGGCGTGCAGGCGGTGGCCCCGGAAGCGGGCGAACTGATCCAGACGGCGGTGCTCGCCATCCGCAACCGCATGACGGTGCAGGAACTGGCCGACCAGTTGTTCCCCTACCTGACAATGGTCGAGGGGTTGAAGCTTGCGGCGCAGACCTTCAACAAGGACGTGAAGCAGCTTTCCTGCTGCGCTGGATAAAAAAAGGAGGTTTTCAATGAGCGCCTACACCGTGTCCCGGCTGGCCCTTGATGCCGGGGTGAGCGTGCATATCGTGCGCGACTACCTGCTGCGCGGATTGCTGCGTCCGGTGGCGTGCACCCCGGGCGGCTATGGCCTGTTCGATGATGCCGCCTTGCAACGGCTGTGCTTCGTGCGGGCGGCCTTCGAGGCGGGCATCGGCCTGGACGCGCTGGCGCGGCTGTGCCGGGCGCTGGATGCTGCGGACGGCGATGAAGCGGCCGCGCAGCTTGCCGTTCTGCGCCAGTTCGTCGAGCGTCGGCGCGAAGCGTTGGCCGATCTGGAGGTGCAGTTGGCCACCATGCCGACCGAGCCGGCACAGCACGCGGAGAGTCTGCCATGAACAGCCCCGAGCGCTTGCCGTCCGAGACGCACAAACCGATCACCGGCTACCTGTGGGGCGCGCTGGCCGTGCTCACCTGTCCCTGCCATTTGCCGATTCTCGCCATTGTGCTGGCCGGCACGACGGCCGGCGCGTTCATCGGAGAGTACTGGGGTATCGCAGCCCTCACGCTGACCGGTTTGTTCGTCCTGTCTGTGACACGACTGCTGCGGGCCTTCAAAGATCGATCATGAGCGCTTCCCATTGAGACAAACCACGCTGTCGCTACGTTGCCTCATGCCGGCATCAAATTCGGCTGAGTAGCTTCTCGCCATCTGGACGTAGCTCACCCTTGGGTGAAACATGCCGATACAGGGTCTGCCGCGTGACGCCAAGTTCCTGGCACAGGTCGCCGACCTTGGTCTCTGGCTGACCCATTGCCGCCATCGCCAGCCGCAGCTTGGCGGCGGTCATCTTGAACGGCCGGCCGCCTTTCCGCCCGCGCGCGCGGGCCGAGGCTAGGCCGGCAATCGTGCGCTCCGCGATCAACTCGCGCTCGAACTCGGCCAGGGCGGCGAAGATGCCAAAGACCAGCTTGCCGGCGGCGGTCGTGGTGTCGATGGCCGCGCCGTGCCCGGTTAATACCTTCAAGCCGATGCCGCGCCCAGTCAGGTCGTGCACGGTGTTGATGAGATGTCGCAGGTCGCGTCCGAGCCGATCCAGTTTCCACACGACCAGTGTGTCGCCAGTTCGCAACGCCTTCAGGCAGCTCGTCAAGCCGGGCCGATCCTCGCGCATGCCGGATGCCTGGTCCTCGTAAAGATGTACTGGATCGACCCCGGCGGCAATCAGCGCGTCGCGCTGCAAATCGGTAGCCTGGGAGCCGTCCGCCTTCGATACCCGCATGTAGCCTATCAGCATGTCGTACCTGTCACATATACGTTCGATTATGTGACAGTGTGCACCGGAAAGTTCTGGTCGTCAAAATTTGTCACTTAACCCGTCATTCTGTCTAAGACATGCAAAGGGTCCATCAGGCACGTAATGTGACAGGAATTCCGGGGGGGATGCCTTCCTTTGCGAAGGTGGCGCGCAACTGTTCCAGGGAAGCGGGGTCGCGCCGACCATAGGAAGCCAACGCGAACAGCGAGCGTGCCGTCTCGGGGTCGTGCCGCGCTTCAATGATGGCCTCATCGATGGCCTGGATTGCCCGTTGCCAGTGATCGACGGGTTCGGGCTTCGGCGTTTTCGCCGACAGGCCACTGGTGAAACCGGTTTGGGGTTCGGACCAGAACAGCTTTGCATGCTCGCCCGGCGGGCTTATATCCCTCACCTCAATCAAGCTGATTGCCGTTGCCGCCGCCTCCAGCATCTGCAACCGTACTGCCGGGTTCAGGGTTTCATACGGTCGCCACAGACTTTGCCCAGCACGCAGCGGATGCCCGCAGCCTTCCCAGACTTGGCGGAGATACCCCGCGCAGGTTCCGCACGTCGAAAGCGGGGTGTTCAGCTCATCGAGCAGCGTGCGTAGTAGCCGAAACCACAATCCAGCGTGGATGCGTCGGCGCGGCAGCTCCACATGGCCGGTCGTCAGTGCCTGCCAGGTGCGCCGGTCCATCACCGCAATCGCGTCGCTGGCGGTGCGCGGCGCAGTGTCGGCGTTCTCCCAGCCGAGAAACCGCCCAGGCACGCCCCAATAGGATTCCAGCCAGCAGCCATGCAGCGGGCAGCTCAGCATCAGGGGCAGCTTCCATGCAAGCAGTACGGCTTGGTTTGCCGGGTCGTTCAGACAGAGCGGGCAGGCGCGATGTATCGGCTGGCTGGGCAGCCAGGCACGCCAGCTCGTGATGGATCGCGTCCTACGGCGGAGTTTCGGCAGCAGCACCGAGAGCTGGAACGCATAGGTTTCCAATGCGTCTGGAATCTGATCATCAAGGCTGTCCAGTAGCCAAGGCACCCAGCCGGCGAAACTCATGCAACGCAGCCGGTCCGGCTCGATGCCGCTCCGCTGGGAGAGCATCGCCAGCAGCGCCAGTGGTGGCGCGGTGTCCAGGTCATCAACCTGGCCGTGACCAAGATCGTGCTCCAGCAGCTCGGACACCTCCATGTGATAGCAAAGGGCCACGCGGTTGAGCCACGAAGACAAGGCTTCGCCTTCCCTGGGAGCCGGATGCAGTGGCCAGTGTGGCGCTGGCTTCACATCAGTTCCCGCTCGAATTGCCGCCGCCGCTCGCTGGGACCGGTGTAATCGGCCATGCTGAGCGTGCGATGGTTGATCGCTTCCTCACCGCTCTCCACGGCAGCGACGGCCGCCGCCATCAACAGGTGCGCCAGCTCGCCGATGGTGCCCTCGCTGCGCGTGAGCAGGTAGCGGGCCATATCCAGCGTGGCAATCGACGAGGGTCGCCGCAGCGGGAGCGAAGCCGCGAAGCTGGCCAGCAGTGAGCAGCAATCGTCGTTGGCCTCCCACACCGGCAGCATCATCGGCTCGAAGCGGTTTTCCAACTGGTCGTCCGAGCGGATCGCCAAGTAGGCATCGCGTGTGCCGACCCCGACCAGCGGGATGCGCAGCTCGTTGCCGAGGAAACGCAGCAGGTTGAGGAATTCCCGGCGGTTGACGCTGTTGCCGGCCAGGACGTTGTGCAATTCGTCGATCACCAGCATGCGCACGCCGACCTTGCGTAGCAGTGCCAGCGCCAATTGCTCCATTTCCGGCAGCCGTGGGCGCGGGCGCAATGGCGCGCCCATCGCGGCAAGTAGCGCGACGTAGAAGCGGATTACCGACGGTTCGGATGGCATCTGCACGACCAGTACCGGAATGTGCTCCTGGTCGGCGTCGGAGCTGGCCGGGTGGGTGCGGCGGAATTTCTCGACGATCATCGACTTGCCGTTGTTGGTTGGACCGACCAACAGCAGGTTGGGCATGCGTTGTTTGTTCGGCCACGCATACAGGGCTTCCAGCCGATTCAGCGCCTCGACTGCTCGCGGATAGCCGATCCAGCGGTCAGCGCGAAGGCGATGGATGCGTTCGTCCGCCGGAAGACGGGCCAAGCCCTGGGCCACCGGCATCAGGTGGGACAAGTCGATGATGGGATATTCTTCCACGGCTACCACTCCTCAATCTGGTCGAACGGTTTGGCAGGTGGCTGGTTGTCTGCCTGCGGGTCAGCCATGTCCGCGTCCGGTGGTGGCGTGGTTTTGAAAAGAACTGCCGTTGCCTTGAGATGCTGGCGTCGATCCGCGTCGCGCCGCGCCTTGCGCGTAGCTTTCTGCGCGGTGGACACGATTTCGCGCATCTGGCCGATCATGCGAAACAGCGCCGACTCATCCACCTGTTCGCGCCCTTGCTGCCGCAATTTCGCCAGCGCCTGTCGTTGTTCCCAGAGGGTGACAGCCGGGTGCGACAAGGTGCGGTATGGAATTTCCAGATAGTGCTGCCCCTCCGGCTCCAGCACCCAAATGCGGCTGATGTCGCGCGGGTCGCGCCGGATCAGGAACGCAGGCAAGCGGTCGCGCCGAGCTATCCACGGCTTGAGCGCATCGGCGTAGTAATGGATGTGGTCGATGACGAAGCCGGTGCGGGTCAGCGTGCGGCGGATGATGGGCAGAAAATCGACCAGAAAAGCCGTGGTGCGAGTGATGACGGTTGGCACGCCGGTCCGCGCGATAGCTTCGGCCCAGCGCGCTGCCGGCGGCTGGAGCAGGCCGTTGTGCACGGAGCCGTGGTAGGTGCCGACCGCCAATGTGAGCCAGCGCTCCAGCTCACGCAGCGTCAGGGCGGCCTTGTTTTCGGAATCGTAGTCGCCGCGCTGGTCAGGGTTGGAGAAGGTCGTCCCTGGCAATTCGTCGTGGATCATCTGCATCGCCGTGCCGATGATCCGTTCCACGATGCCGCCGTAGTGCGGCTGCCCGAGCGGGCGATAGTCAAGCCGGATGCCATGCTGCTCGCAGCCTCGGCGTAGCGCTTCGCTCTTGAACTCGGCCGCGTTGTCCAGGTAGAGCAGCCTGGGCTTGCCGCTCATCGGCCACTCCATTTCTATGTTCAGACCCTCCAGCCAGGGACGCTTGTCGCAGGCGACATGCACAAGGCACAGGCCGACCGAAACAGATGACGGCGCTTCCAGCGTGACGACCATGCCGAGCACGCAGCGGGTAAACACGTCGATGGCGATGGTCAGATACGGACGGCCAATCGGTTGCCGGTCGCGCTCGTCCACCACGATCAG
>CETN01008996.1_pt1 | contig 41777 bp, 39 predicted proteins | sample 531301 | NCBI WGS metagenome assembly CETN01 (sample SAMEA2622656, study PRJEB7988) | marine metagenome | isolation source: saline water (ENVO:00002010), including
TCACAACCACTTAATGTTCCAAGTATACCACCACTATGATAAACAGTGTCATATAAATTGTAAGTTCTTCCAGCTTGCCAAATACCATCAGTATTGCCACTTGGTATAAATCTTTCCAACCAACTTGTTGCACTGTTAGTTTCGTTGATAAAGCTGGTTTGAATATTTTTTACATCGTTAAATTTTTGCTCTAAAGAATATCCATCACAAAAGTGCTCGTGTTTTTTATCATATGGATAAAATGGTTTGAATTGAAAACCAGTGACGCCAGAAACTGCTCCACTTAACGCTTCAAATGAATGGCTTTCAATAAAATTAGAAATAGCTTTTGCTTCTCTGTCTGTTCTGCCATCGAACCCTAGCGCATAAGTTGCGCGAATATTATTAACAGATTTTGGTATCAAGGAAAAATATCCATCACCAAAATTTATTCTTTCATTTTTAGCTTCAAATGTTACACTGCCTCCATATCCAGGCTTAAAGAAAAACTCTCGACTCCATTTGCTTGCTGCGCCAGTAGGAGCGTTAGAACTTGCCGCAGCAACATTATCATTACTAGAAGTATGAGAAGTTTCGCAATAATAATATCCAGAGTCAACAGGTAGACATCCTGTGGTATTCAACACGCCGTTACCAGTAAAAAATACAACGTCAAACTTTTTATATTCGTGCGCTGGCTTCCATCCAGAAATTTGTATATTAGGATTATTCATTATTGATGTGCTTGTATTACTGATATTCCTCCGATAAGGTATCCTTGTTGATCTACGTTAAGTTCTTGTTGTGATATTCTGCCGCTACAATGAAAATGTTGTAATGCTGTTGAGTCATTAATATCAAATATAGAACATTTTAAATTTGCTTCTGTACCTCCGTCATTAATATTTCCTCCAATGTTATCTCCTTGTATTGACATTTGTATATTTGTAGCTTCTTTTGTTACTCTTGTTGGCGTAGTTTCTCCTGCAAGATACACTGGATTTCGCGCAGCTTGAACAGAATAACCAAAACTTAATGTATGATTCATATTGCTAGGAGTTCCAGCAACAAAAGATTTTATCGAATGAGAATATTTGTCTTTGGCTAGTTCTGTATCATGGCTAGAGGAAATACTACTAGAAAAAGATCCATAAAAATCAAAAGAGCTTTCTACAAGTATTGGCGCATATGGTTGAACTTGAAATTGCATAGATTTTAAATATGCGTTATTAAATGTTAAACCACCAAAAGATCCGTTTGTAGAAGTTTCCGCAACTCCTGTTACATCTAAAAAGCTTGCAATACTTCCTGTTAAATAATGACTAAAACTTAAAGTGCCTCTTGCGCCATTTGTTGGTGCGTATCTGTGAATAGTTCCATCTATCAATCTAACAGGCTGAAGACTAGTGTTGACATTAATTGAAGCTTGCTGTGCGAAAATACTTTCACCAGCTACCTTTAATAAAACGTCTTCGTATTTTAAAAATGCCATTATCTTGTTCTGTTAATATATTTTGTAAAAGTTAAATTTACTAATGCAACACCGTCTATTTCACTAGAAAAAGATTCATTTACCAATCTTGCGTCATCTAAATGAAAAGATGCTAAACTTGTTCCATTGTCTCCATTAATATCTATATTTACTTTGCCAGTATAAACTCCAGTTAAATAGTCATATAGATTTTTGGTTTGATAATCATCAATTTCAAGTGTTAAATTTGTTGTTTGCTCAATTGGATAAATGCTGTCTACTTGCACTGGGAACTTTGCTTTTGTGTCACTTGCACTAACAGGCAATGCATATACTGCTTGTCTTGGGCAATTTACTTCGTGACTAAATGAAACAATTCTGTTTGTGGCAGTTTTTAATTCGTCGCAAGTAATTGTCATTGATCCCATGTTTGGCGGTTCAATAGTTTTATCGTTTGCAGAAGCACTGCCTACACCAGCAGTTTCACTTGCGCTTAGTATTCCAGGTCCTAAGTCTCCATAAACAGAAATATTAGTTGACACACTTGGCAAGTTACCAACTTCACAAGATATAGAATATGAAGTTAAATATCCACTGTGAAAACCAAATGATCCTGTACTAACTGCTCCGTGTTTATATGTTACAACTCCACTAAACGCAATATTATCTCCTGTCATATTTAATAATGCATCTTCATTTATCAAAGTTCTTTGTATAGTAAACTCGCCTTCTAATGGTTGATTAATAATATTGTTTACATATCCATGACCAATAACATTTATAGGCTGCTCATTGATACCATACGATCCATTGATAGCTTGCACACCAGACAAACCAGTGCCATTTACAAAAAAGTTTTGCTCGTATGATAATGATGCGTTTTTCATTATTGATCATTTGATGTTACGTCGCGTAACATTCCGCCTGTTCGTTTTTCTTGTTTGAGAACTGACAAAACTGCATCGCGTAATCTTGTTGCCATTTCTCTGTCTTCTGTACCAGCGTTTCCTCCGTCAACGTTTGTTTCGCCTGTTCCTGTGTTGACTGTGATATTTACAGTTGTGCTGCTTGTGGCGTTGTTGTTTGATGTTTCTGTTTTGTTATTGTTTTGTGTGTCGCCTTGTGCTGGAACAAATTGTTGGTCGCCAACTATGCCGCCAGTTTGATAGCCGATTCTTCCGCCGCGATTTAATTTGCTAAAGAATGCGCTGCCGTGTCTGCGTACAGTTGATGGATTTACTACAAATTCTCCGCCAGTTAGCATTGCAGGAATGTTGTCGATGTAGCCGCCACTTTGTTTACCAGGCGCCCGAGGAAATCTCTGAGGAAATGGGCGGACAGGCTCCCCAGTGCTTGGCGCAAGTTTGACACCTTTTTCTTTTCTAACGAATCTGCCACTTGTATCGAATATGTCTAGCTCTCTTAAAGCTCTGGTGCCGTATAGCCTCTGGGCAGCTTTCATGGTTTCTCCCGTGGGAACTTTTTGTCCCCCTCTCTTGTACATATCTTCAAGTTGATTTCTGATCCTTAAACCCATTCCAAAAACGCCTTTTCCAGGGGTCTGTTTATTTGTAGTACCCCGATCGCCCGAAGTATCAATTCCCAAAGATAACATTGCGTCCCGAAGTTTCATTTTCTGAAAGTCCATTAGATCAGCTAACTGGCCCATCTTGCCAGGAGGATGAATCGGACCTGCAAAACCAAAGTTTTTTGCTATTCCTGCAGACATCGGGCCGCTATGCGGAACTGGGCCTAAAGGATTTAGTTTATCATAAAATTGTGTAAATTCACGAGGCACGCCTCCGAATCCTTTTGGGCCAGTAGCGGGGGCGGTCTGCAAAGGACCAAAGTCAAAACCTTCACCAAAAACTTCTGACTCATCAGCTAGCGCTTGTCTGTTCATTTTAAAATCTGAAAATGCGCCTTTTGCAAAATTTACGCCCTTAGCAACTCCAGCGCCGACTACTACACCAACAACTGTTTTTACTAATTGATCTAATTTACCTTGTTTTTCAAATTGCTTTTGCCTGCGTCTTTCATGATATTTTTGTACATCAGCTCTTACATTTTGCAATACTGGATCGTTAGCATGAGCAAAGCCACTTAATCTTGGATCTGTTATTCCTAAACGAACAGATGATCCACCACCGCCCAATGCAGTGCCCATGCCTGCCATAGGAGGTAGAAATTCGTTTTCTTCAATTATTTTGTTTAAAGAGCTTGATCTTACTCCTGCTCCAGCAACTGGAGAAGCAAGTCTGCCGCCACTTTGAAATCTTGGAGCTATACCGAAATTTAAACCATCAATTGCGCTTGGTCCACCCAAAGCTTTTACAGCGTTTCTGTTTAATACGTATTCACCATCTTCAAGCATTGCTGGATTTTTATCGCCTGTGCGGCCACCAGAAATGTACATTCCGTTTTGAGCTTTTATTAAACCGCCTTTTTGTTGGGCCATTACATCAATAGAAACCCCACGCCGTTTACCTTTTGGGCCTGTTGGCACTAAATGCTTCAAAAATCCTTGAGTGCGATTTCCGCCAAGTAAAGCCCCAGTAAGTTCGCTGGCAAGAAATTGAGTATTCATTCTGTTTATTTCAGTCAGCACAGACATGGCCATATTTCTAAACGCATCTCCAACAGAAGAAGCTCCTGTTGATATATTTGAAAAGGCATTTCCTAAACTTGAAGAAAAAGTATTAGTTATTTTATCAACATTTTGCATTTGAACATTCATTTCGCGCATGCTATCACTAAGATCTCCCATTTTTTGGGTAAAATCTATTGCCTCTTCTAAATCTTCCATACCTTTGGCGCTTTCTTTTGCCAATTCTGAAAATTCCGTACCGTCTCTTAAAACACTTTGTATTCCTCTTGCAAAATCTCCATAAGATATTGTGTCAACCCCACGATTCTTCATTGCATCTAGTGCTCTTTGAGGAATGCCCTGATTCTTTTGTTCATCTGTTATGTCGCCGCCAAATTGATCCATAGCTAGCTCAAATGGAGCTTTTACTAATCTATTCCTATACGGGGTCATCTCGCGTGTCACGGGATCAATATCAGTGCCGCTCTCTACAAACCTTTCGTCCTGCATAATAGGTGTTGATCTTATCATGTTGAACATATTTGCTATGCCTTCAAAATCTCCCTGTTCCGCCATAGCTCTTACAACATTTCTAAACTGAGATTCAGATGCGCCTCCGCCTTGAATCGGAATTTTGCCAAGCGCATCAACAATTTGTTTTCCTTGAGACACTACAAAAGACTCTCTTTTCTTAAAAGCGTCTACCTCGATAGTTTGGCGATTTAATGTAGATTGAGCTTGAGCTAACCTAAGTTGAGCAGATTGACTTGTTTCTAACCCGCTTTTACTTCTTCTTGTTAATAGATTTTGTCGCGCAGCAAGTGCAAGCTGATCTTCAAAGCCGAAACGACTTATATCAGCTTCCCTATCTCTGAACCTATCAAGCGAAGCAGTCATTGCAGCGTGTCTTTGACTTTCAAATAGTTCTAGTTGATTGTCTCTCTTTTTGGCGATGGAAATTGGATTAACAAGTTTGCCTTCGTGAAGTAGCATAGAGCCAGATCTTCTTATATTGTCTATACCCGCAGCTCCTAAGCTTCCTCCACCTAAAAGACCAGCTAAGCCACCGCCCACAAATCCAATAGCGCCTCCAACAGGACCGCCAATCATCGCTCCAAGGGCGCCACCAGCTTTCGCACCTCCAAAGGCACCAAGCGCGGCACCTGTTATAGCGCCTTCTCCTCTGCCCCTGCCTAGACCAAGCATAGACTCTACTTGTGGCGCAAAACCAGTACCCATAGTTCCCACACTGTAAGCCATAAATGCTCCCATACCTAAACCAGATAGTCTTCCACCAGGTATCTTCGCTTGTTTTTCTAATTCTTTTGCTGCAGCAACTTCTTTTGTTTTTACCAACATATCATCTGCACGTAGTCCAGTTGAGACTGGTGTTGGTCTTGCTAATGCTTTTGCAGTTGATGTGCCAAGTTTTTTCGCAGGTTCATCTTCTACTCCAGTGATAATAGTTTTAATTGTCTCAGTGTACCCTACAGGAGTCATTGACAAAGGTTTTCTTCCTCCTAAAGGATCAATTCCAGAAACAGGCAACGGTGTCATAAAGTTTGGTAAGTTTGCAGTTCTTAAATCTTCTCCTTTGTGCATTCTTCGCGCATCTGCAAAGCTGTTTTGCCCAATCGTGGGAGAAATAACTCCAAAGCCGCCAGGATTAAATGAACTTCTTAGTGCAGTGTTTTGAATTACTTTTGTTTTTACTTGGGATGGATTTATTCCGAGTAAGCCGCCTACTTGAAGTTTTTCTCTTTGGATTGCATCGCCTATTGGAGCGAAAGTTGGAGTGGCGCCTCTAAATCGCGCAGCTCTACGCTCTAAATTAGCAGCTTTGGTCATATGTGGCTGCATAAATGCAAAATCTTTTCCTTTGAGATAATCTAATATTGCCGTCATCTCTTCGTCCGAGCCATCAAAATCATTTCCCCTTCTCGTGAATTTAGGTCTAACTGGAGGTTTCATTGATAAACCGACACTCTTATAAAAGAATCTCCTCATGGTAGAGTCACTAAAATTTACTGGCATTGCTCTAAACTCACCTCTATCAGGCAAGCCGCTTGCTCTTACCCTTGCCGACGCGGCTTCCATATCATGAAATCTTTGAATTTGTTTTGGTGTTGCTGGCCCCATGAAAGGAGAGTTCGGATCGCCATACCCACCTGCGAATGGATTTTCTCCCCGAGCAACTTGCCCTGCTTTGCCTCCTGGAAAAGCGTATGTAAATGCACCGCTGCTACTCTTACGAGCTGCTTCTAATTGTTGTGGACTAAATTGTTCATGGCCAGAATATGTAATACCACCTTGTGCTGAGGCTCTAGTATATTGACCAATTCCATATTTTTCTATTCCAGTTTTCTTGTCTCTGCCTTTACTTCCAAATATATCACTACTTCCCTTACTTTTTATTAACCCAGGTTTAACATCGCCAGCAAGAACTCCACTTTTCCTCATCATTTCTTCTGATATATCTGGACCAGCTTCTATTCGGCCTTTTCCTTTTGTAGATAAGCTTGATATACTAGACCCCAATCCTCCGTGCAAGCCCAACGAGCGCATTATAACTGCTTCCCTTCCCGCGCCCTCTAAGTTGTTTATCACACCTGAAGCTTTTTGCCCATTATTTCGTTTTAAAAAATTGACTGCGCCACCCAGCAGCATAAAATTTGGCACCTCTGTTGGCGCAAGGCCAGGAACCATGCCTCTTAAACCTCTTCTCTTTTTAGTAAGATCTCCAGCTTTGTCAACTCTGAACCCACCCATGAAAGCTGCACCTGCCATTCCACTTGTTAAAGCTGCGGCTTGTTGACGCATAGCTATTTCTTGTTGTAAAAATCTTTGTGTTATTGCCGCTTGTTTATTTACATTGCCTGCAGCTGCGGCCATTTGTGTTTGATAAGCAGTATTTGTTTGTAATAAAGTTCCAATGCCTTGTTGCAGTGCAGCTTGTTGTTTTGCGGCATTATTTAAACCAAGTAAATTCTTCAAGCTGTTCATGCCGAACACTGTCAGATCTTTAAACAGTTTTATAAATACTCCGCCTATAACAATTAATCCTGGTCCAGTTAATACATTACCAATACCTTTTAATAAACCTCTAGCGAAAGTGCTACCAGTTCCTTCGCCATCTAACACTCCAGTTGTACCTTCAACTAGCGCCTTAAAGCTACCTACTAAATCTCTCATTCCAGGCGCCAATGCTATATCTCCAATTTTCTTTGCAAGCTCTGTTAGCGCTAAACCTGTTTGAGTTGTTAAAGCGGCAATAGTTTGGTTGAGCATTTCGTTTTTCTTTGCAGCTTCGTCTGTAGCGCTTGCAGAAACCGCAGTAGCTCTTGCGGCAATACTATTTTGTTTTTGTAAATCACTAACAGCAGCTTTTAAAATGTTTATTTGGAACACGCCAGCGACTTGTTGAGTTATCGCATCTTTTGCAGAGCGTGACAAACCATCATAAGAGTTTGCTAAATTTTGCAAAACTTGAGTGGCTGGCAAAGCGGCGCCAGAAGCATCTTCTACGGCAATCTTTAGCTCCCTTAAAGTTCTTAAAGTTTCTGGCCTTTGTACTCTTGTAAAAATTGTTTTAAACGCGTTACCAATAACTGCTTCACCACGAGCAGTTGTTTGTTGGGCGGCGGTAACCATACCAATAAGTTCGTCAAAACTTAATCCTGCATCCATCGCAACAGCACCAGTTCTTTTTAAAGCTTCAACTAATCCGTCTGCGCTAACAGCAAACTTAACGTCAACTGCAGCAAGCTTATTAATAATTTCGGTTGTAGTAAGTCCAGCTTTTGCAAAACCATTTGTTGCTGCGGTTAATCCTTTAACAGCATCAGCAGCTTTAATGCCAGTTAGTCGAGTAAGAACAAGTGCATCATTTGTGCGCCTTAAAGTTTCTTCAATACTTAAACCTTGACGAGCAAATTCAGTAGCAGCTTCCGCAACAACATCAAAACTTTGTGCAGTATTTTTTGCAACTTTAAATAATCCGTCACCAAATTTTGTTAACTGACTTTGGTTAGCATTTAAAACAACATTAATATCAGTTAAAGATTTTTCTACGCTAACAGTGACTCTGACTAATTCTTTGAAGGCGTTAGAAATACCATTAATAACTCCAACACTAGCACCAAATGCAATAACACGTGCGTTAGAAGCTTCAATAGATTTTGTGAATTCATCTGCGTCTGCTCGTATTTTCCCAAGCATTCTGCCCAACGGAGCTACTGCCCCTGACGATCTGCCCAAGTTTCTAAACGCCGTTGCTGCCTCGCCTTCTATCGATCTTGCAAGCGTTCCTTTCTTTGCTACTACTGGTACTTCTATTGCTCTGGCCATGGGTCCAATTATCCTTATATGCAATTACACATAAAAATTAGCCCATTCCACTTAATTTCATTAAATCTTGCATATTAAGGGTGCCACCTTTTTTCTTAGCGGCATCTTCAAGCGAAACTGTGCCAGCTCCTTTAGTTTCAACGCCTAATGCCTCAAGATCTTCTTTTGTAGCGCCAAATAAGCCTGCTCCGCCGTCTCCAGCCTTTTCCATAACTTCTTTAGCTTTTTCACGGCCTTTTGGATTTCGTGCCCAATCAAGTATTTTTTGCGGATCTTTGCGTATTTGAAAAGGTATTTCTTCTCCAGAACTAAATATATTTTTAAACAAAGTTGTATATGAATATAATTTTAATTGATAATTTGTTAGCTGTAATGTTGCTTTGCCAAAAAAGTCTATAGGTTTTTCACATGATTGTAAATATGTAGAATAAAAATCTTCAATTACTAATTTTTGAAAGTTTTCGTCACTAAATGTTATAAATATTTCATCGTATATACCAGTTACAATATCTAATTCACTTTGTACTAATTCATCAAATTCATCTTGAGTAAATACTCTTTTTGTAAATTCTCTATCATAATGAAAGCTTCTGATAATGTATAAATCAATACATCGTTTATCTGCGTATTTTTCACAAGTGTTTCCAAGTAATGCAGATCTGACTACCAATTTATCCATAAGCTCTTTACGAGCTTCTTCAATAAGTTTGTCTTGATTGTCTAATTGACTTTGAAGATATAAACCAGATTTGTTTTCTATCAAAGAATCTATATATTTTTGTTTGTCTTCAATTTCTTTTTCTTCTTTTTTTGACCACTCACCTTCTTGAAACAATATTTCTAAGCTTTCTGCTTCAGTTGGTATGCCGCGTTTTTTAGCTTTGTTGTAGTGTTCTTCTCTATAATCGTCAATATCTACTTGATCAATCAAGCCTAAATGACGAATATAAATTCTTTTATTTTTAAAATAAGAAACACTGTAGCCTTGCGCTACATCACGTAGTATTCGCTTTAATACAGATACTTTTAGCGAGTTCATTATACATCGCCGTTTTCAATATCTTGATCTAATTTTTGAAAATCTTCTTTGGTAATGGCGCTTGCATAATACCAATAACTAATAAATGTTGCAATCTTGCCTTGAATTAAAAGATACAGTGGATCTTCTTTTTCATCAAGTTCAAAATAATAATTTTCTTTTTCCTCAAAAGTTTCTCCTTTGAAAAATACTTGTGGCTCTTCATCTTCTTCGCGCATGATATGTGTTAAATTTAATACATACCACATAATCGCACGATTTTGAGCTTTTGTGTCAGCTGTGTGATTAAACAAAGAAGCATATGCAGTTTCGGTATCAACAATATGTTTTCTTAATGCCGCGATATCTTCTAAAAGTTCAGCCAGCCTTTCTTCATCTTCTTTTGTCTTTTTGCCAGTTTTTGTAGAAAGCCGAGTATATTCGGATTGTATTTCTCCAAGCTTACCATATGATTTTGCTAAACTCTTGGCGTCTTCTTCTGCAACAAGTCCTCCAGTGTCGGTATATTTATTTGCCAGCATAGCTTTTGTAAGAATGCCGCGTTTTACGCATTGACTCATTTCAATACTGTACTCCATGTCAGCTTCTTCAACTTGTCGACGATTTGGCTCTTTCAGAATAATGCGGACAGGTTCAGACGTTACAACTTCTTCTTCTGCTTTTACTTTTTCTTCCTTGCCTGTTTCCTTGTCTACAATAGTCTTTTCGACTTCTTTTGTAGTCTTTGTTTCTAAATCTACCGAAAAACTATATATTTCCTTCATACCTTGTACCTTTATTATATTAATTTTTAAATTGAAATTCTATTGTGAACTTGTCCAAATCATCGTCATTATTGCGAATATTTTCATTGCCCATGTCTAATACTTTTTTACGAAGATATTGCATCTTCTTTTCGTCGAAATAATCAGCTTGTTCGATTAATTCTTTATGATTGGGTAAATTTTTGCGAAGTTTGCAAAAATGAATGTCATGGTCTATTTTTAAATCTTCTAATAAAATTAAAAATGTCTTAAATAATTTCTTAGTATTACGACCATAATAATCGCCTAATAATCCTTTTGCGTCCATAATTTAAACCTTAAACCTAAATTATATTACACAAAAAACAATAAAAAGTGTAAAGAAAAGCATGGCAAGTTTACTTACAGCTACGGATAAATCAGCATTGAATGATGTCATGGACAGTCTCCATGATACTTTTGCACGCGATATCCAGATAATCAAAGAAGCCACAAAAACAGTTACAACACCCAATTCAGAATTTAACTCTGTTTATGGAACCGCTGGTGCAACAACTAGTATTGTAAATGTCATCCAATCAGGCAGTTTTAAAGCTAGGGTGCAATATTTAAATCAAAATGAAGAATACTTTACAGATTCAGAAATTGACTCTCAATTAAAAATTAAAATACCTGCTGGAAGCGTAAGAATTAAAGTTTCTGGAGACGGTCACGATTATTTGAAAGATGCAAAACGTGTCCAACTGGATAATAGAAGATTTACTATTTTTAGCGATTATAGACCACATGGACTTTTTGACGCGAGATTTTATACTTATTATTTAAAACCTATCGATGAGTAATGTTGTAGTTCCAGCAGGAGCAGTAGACATTGTTTACCAGCAGACTGGTAAATTTTTAAGAAAAGATGTCGAGTCGCGACTAATAAAAGAGTTCGAAGTCTTAAAGCGAGAAATGTTGTCTGAGTTTGATAATCATCCAGTAACTCGTGAGCTTGAGCAAAAAACCAGTGCAGACCCTAGCTCTTTCGTCACTGTGGGAAGTTTATTTGGTTTTATTGGATTTGAAAAAAATGATGAACCAATAACTGTCGTAAGAGAAATGCTTAAAACATCATATATAGCATTTATAAGAACAAAAGGAGCTATCGTAGATTTTAAAGTGTACTATCCATCAAAAGAAGAATTATTTGATGCTACACCACTACCTTATGCTGCTGGCAGAAGCTGGCTTAAAGGCATAGAGACTGGGTTATCTGGCCTTGGTAGATATTTAAATGTTGAATCAGATAATAGCAGATCTGGAGGAGGTATACAGGGCAAAGGTAAAGTACGTAGTGGAAGATTTAAAAATACAAAATATATGTCTCAAATATTAAATAACTTTTTAATAAAAGTGAATAAATTAAAATTATGAAACCACAATTTCAACACAAATTGATGACTAGCTTTTTTTTGTTTTATGATAATTACTTACAAAAAAACGGAGAAGCTTTTAAAAATAAAACTGGAATATTTTATCAAATGACAGATGATCGATTGTCTAGTGATTATAGTGTTTATTCTTCTCAATATAAACAATTTATATTTGACAGTGGCTTACATAGTGGTGTTGTAAACTCGCAAGGGACACAAGGTCCTATTGTAATTGACAGAGTGAGTGGTCAAAGAGAAGATGGATCTGCTTTTGAGATTACTCGCGGAACAAGCGGATTAGTTATAGATTATGATAACGGCAGAGTATTTTTTACTGGCGACGACTCTGGAAATGTGCCTTCAAACGACTTATCGCTTAGTGGCCAATTTGGAGTAAAAGACTTTAATTTATACATGACAAATGAAACAGAAGAAGATTTAGTTATAGAAAAATTTAAAACAAATGATAGATTTGGACCTGTCAGCACAACTGGAGTGCAACCATATGATCAAGTTTTACCTGCAATCTTTATAAATTCTGAAAGTATACAAAATGAACCATTTGCTTTTGGTGGATTAGATATTACAAAAACAAATGTTAAAGCTGTTGTTATGACCACAGATTTATATTGTTTAGATTGTGTGCTTTCCTTATCTGCAGACGCGCAAAAAAGATCTTTTGCATCTATTGACTTTGAAGATTTTCCAACGACTGAATTTGGAGATGTAAAGTCTTCTACTTATCCAACAGGTTATAGCTATAATCAAGTAGAAAGTGATGCATCTGATAGCTTATTTCATATTGAATCAGTTGAAGTTTCAAAGCTTAGTGATAGAGTTAGAAAAAAAGTAAATCCTGGTATTTTTGTAGGATTTATTGATTTTGAAATACACAAATATCGTTCACCCCGCGCATAATAAGTGTAAAGTAAAGTATAAAGTTGACTTTTAACTTTATATAAGTTTAGAAAAAATTTCACATTACACTAGAAATGTTGTAAACAACAATAACCTTAAACCTTTTTAAATATCATGGCAAGAAACAGAGTAATTTATCAAAGTGAAGCATTGTACGTTTCTGAACAGTACAGTGGGCACAATACTATAGATATTGTTAACGGCGGAACAGTTGGTCAAGTAAATTATGCGCACGGCGTAATGGAAGAGTTCCACCAAATACATCGTGTTCAAAGTGCAAATTACAATTTTGCAATTAATAGAACCGACATCAATCAATTTGGACAGCTAGCTCGTATAGACACAGCTGTAATTGATGCTCCAACTGTGGGGCTAGATTTTACATATTTGGTAACAAATGGTGTAAATGAAGACGCGCTGGGTATTTCAGTTCACCCAAACAACACAATTGCAAGCCCCGTTGAGTCTGCGATCTCTGGCGTACTTGCAAATACTTCTGGCAGAAACTATCATATTCTAACGGTAAAAGAAGGATCTGATGCAAATAATTCAGCTTTGCAGGCTTCTGCAAATAGTACTGTAATTTCAATTGGAAATGGTTTTATTACTAACTACAGCGTTAACGCATCAGTTGGTGCGGTTCCAACAGCCAGTGTTTCCGTCGAGGGCTTAAATATTACCGCCCAAAGCGGTTCAACATCAATGGATACTCCAGCTATTGACCCTGACGCAGGCACAGTGGGCACGGGCAAATTTGCATTGCCAGCGCCAGTAACTGGCAGTGTCGGAGAAGTTATTAGGCCTGGAGATATACAAGTGCTTTTTGCTGGCGCTTCTGATGAAGGTCTGCAGGGCACAGGGTTATTAGCACAATTAGTAGATGATGGAGGCAGAACGGCTGCTCATATTAATAGTTTTTCAATTGACCTGCCATTAGGAAGAAGCGTGCTACAAAGATTAGGGAACTCTTTTGGTTTCGCTAGAGAAATTGATTTCCCAGTGCAGGTAGCTGTTAGTGTATCGGCTACTGTTGCAGACTTAAAAGCGGGCAACTTGTTCGAAGAATTATATGAAAATACTAAACATGATATTGTTTTAAAAATGCATAAAAACATTGCTGGCGGAAGCGCTGCTGGAATAAATGATGCTGGTCAGCTAGCTTATGTTATCAAAAATGCAACGCTAGACAGTGAGTCATTTAGTTCAAGCATTGGAGATAATAAATCTGTTGATTTATCATTCACCGCTACTGTCGGTGGTCCACAAGATACGACTAATGGCTTGTTTATATCAGGAACAAAATGCGGCGGCGGAGGCTCTGCGGGAGAAGCAAGGAGAGCAGCTCGACCAGGTGATTAATTTTTATAATTAATAAACTACAAATCAAACAAAGTTTTACACCACAGTCTTTTGATTGTGGTGTAATTTTATATAGGCATGAGGAATAGGATAGCATATCAAAACGTAGGATTATTAACTGGACCATCTCCAGCATATCAAGTTCATAGTGGATCTGATGGCTCTTCAAAGTTAACCGCATTAAACTTAGTTCAAGCAGCAAGTTTTGATATTGGAATAAATCGTGCTGAAGTTAAACAAATCGGAGGGAATAGGCTGGCCGCAAGACAGCCCGTTTTGCAGCCAAATGTTGCCTTAGGATTTACTTATTTATTAGCAGATGGAATAAATGAAAAAACATTAGGTTTTAATGTTGCTGGTAATACTTCTTTTTTAAGTGGGGTAACTGGCAATGATGATAGAAACTTCTTCTTGTTTGTTACTAAAAATCAACAAACAGATTTTAATTTACAAAGTGGATTTAACGATCTTAGCGTTTTAAGTTTTGGTAATTGTTATGTAAATAACTATTCTTTGGAAGCTTCTGTGGGCGCATTGCCAACTGTGTCACTAGATTATTCTGCGTCTAATGTAAGATTTGATCAAACAAGCGGAACTTACAATCCTAGTCACAGCAACCCTAAATTTGATAATATTTATGCTTCTGGGATTATTCCTGCTGTAGACAGAGACAACGGAATACTGGCAACTGATTTTGATAACTTTGGATATGTAGTAAAAGGCGGCAGCACACAAGAAACATTATCGTCTTTGGGTGGAATATTTCACACTGGAGATACTAAATTTATAGAACCTGGTGATATTCACGTAGAATTTTCAAACCCTAACATAGGAGGTATACGTTTAAGTGGTTCACAAAAAATGCATGTACAATCTGTTTCAATAAATGTTCCAGTAAACAGAACTGATTTATACGGTTTTGGATCTAAATATGTTTACGACAGAAGAGCAGAATATCCAACATTAGGACAAATAGAAATATCTGCTACTGCAACAAATGTTGTCACTGGACAAACTGATACTATATTTTCTAAAGATGATATTTATCAAATGGAATTATTGTTTAAAAAGTCTAGCTCTCCAACTAATGCCACTGACACAGTTTTAACAAAATTTCAAGACGCTAAAATAGTTGCTCAGTCTATAAATCAAACAATTGGGTCAAATATGTCTTTTAACGCGACTTTTTCATTTGAGTGCAGTACCAGTAAGGGATTTTTATTTAGTGGCCTTGCAGCGGACGTGGGAGACTAATTAGACTATATTCTCTCGATTACCTGTTACTGGAGATACTCGAACGTCAGTTCCTGCAACTTGTCTTGGCTGAGCTTGATAGTAATTATAAGCATAAACTTGTTTTTCCAACTCTTCCTCTGCGTCTTTTGCTAGGCCGCGATATGTTTTAGCGATTTCGTTCTTGTTAGTACGAGTAATCATCGAGTCGCCTTCGCGCAAAGAAATAAAATCTACGCTACTGTCAATGCCTTTTAATACATTTCTAGCCTTTTTACGATAAAAATGTTTTAAATATAATTGTTTGAATATTCCACTTTCTTCGTAGCCAAATTTGTTTTCTGGGACAATTTTAATACTGTCCGTAACACCAATACCAGAACCGCTAAATGAAGTAAATATTAAAGTATTTAGCTCACCAATATTATTTTCAAACCACCCCGAGATTTGACTCAGGGTGGCCATATCTGTATCGCTGTCAAATTCATTGACAAAAACACTATTAGCTAATACTTTAAATTCATTCATTAGAAACCTTCAGACATTAGTTTTTTTACTTTATCAAACTGTGGATCATCTGGGTTAATAATTGGCTTTTGCTCGCCAGTGGTATATCTTCGCCCCTTAGTTTGGCTCATAAATTCTTTTACAAGCTTTTGCTTTAATGCCCCCCTGTTGCCCGCGGGAAAAATTCCAACTTCTACGGCTAGGGCCTGCATATCAGTAAGAGTCATGCTTGCAATATTATCCTTAAAAACATCTAGATCATTAGTCTTGAAAGCGTTAGACTGATCTACGCCTAAAAGTTCTTCGAGCTCCCTAACTCTATCAACTTCTAACTTTCCATCCATTAAATTAAGCTTTTCTAATTGAGACTGTTTTTTAGCGACTGTCTTTTTAGAAGCTCTTTTTTTCTTTGAAGTGCTTTTTTTCATATTTTATAATATTTCCTTATACCTTTTAATTCTATTCTTATTACACTTTTTAAGTTAAAAATAGAAATAAAAAACCCGCCCCAAATGGAGCGGGTTAAGAGTTTGTGTCGATATGGATTACAGATCGATTGCAACACCAACAATAGCTCTGTCGTCGAGGACCACGCGGCCTTCTTCAATAGAACCATAGTAGCCAATCTTCTGTTGACGAACGCTATACTGATCATCAGCGATTAAGCTGAATTCAGAACCAGTCTCACTGTCAACTGCGATTGCACGAACAAAGGCATCGCGGCTACGATCAATACCAATGACCAAGTCATCAGCATCACCATGATCGAAAGCGCTATCGCCACCATTCGGGTTATTATCCATCTGAGCGGAGCCAGCCAAACCAGCGAAGATCTTAGTGAACTTCTTATTTGGGCCAAGCTCGTGAATTTCCATCACGCTTACGCCGTAGAACTCGGGAATACCAGCGCTAGTATACATGCCAGCACGCACTGAATCTGGAGCAGCAATTAAGTTGTCCGCAGAAGCAGCGACAGCGCCATCAGCATCTCTAGTGTTGATTGGGTTGTAGGCCATCTCACGAAGATCCTCAACGGTCTCAGGAGAGACAATAAGATCTGTGATACCAGCACTACCAGCCACAGGAGTTCCGCCAGCAAACGAAGGACGAATTCTCTTAGCCAAGGTTAACAAGGCGTTAAGGTCATCCAATAAGAAGCGGCCAGCCTGATTGCTAGCAAATGTATGCTTCTTAGTTGCACCGTCAATAGTGGTAGAAGCATTTGCTAATGCACCCAATAGCAAGTTACCAGAAGTTCTCTCCTGCTTCAGAAGAATTTCCTGGGCAGCACGAGTGAAAGTCTTGCTAACCACATCCATTCTCGAACGAGAAGCATATTTCTTATCAAAAGAAACTGCAGTGTCGAGCTTGTAAGTAGCTAACTTCACTTCGTTATAAGAAGGAGTAACTTGGTTGGTGGGAAGACCACCTGGGGCGTGTGAGCTATAAACGTTAATGTAGTCTTCATCAGCTACATCGTAGTAAATATCCAAGGGTATGCTTGGATTATCATCAGCATTAAACTGAAGCGGAGTAAACAAGTTGCTCAATGTTGGAGCATTGTTAACCACTTCGTTGATCACTGGGCCGATAAACTCGGCTAAAGCAACCTGAGCTTCATAAGCAACATCTCTATTCTTAGAGGCCATTGCCTGAACTAACTCAAGCTGTTCATTTGTTCTTTTTAAGGTAATATTCATTATATTTATTTCCTTTCTATACTCTAAGATTAGACGTTAAGTTTTAAAACGCCATAGGCACCTGCGTGTACATCAGTGATAGGACCGACAGAAGTTCTTGTGCCTGAACCAATCCAGGTACCAACAACGTGGTCAGTCGTATACTTCACAACAGTTCCGCCCTGGCCAACATGAGCCAAACCAGTTACGGAAGTAGCTAAGCCGCCATACAAGCTAGAAAAAGCTACTCCACTTACTTTACCAGCGGTTGCAGGAGAAATAACTGCTGCAGTGCCAGGTACGCAGGATGGGGTACCGTTATTAGCGTTGTCAAAAGCGTCACTTGTTAAAGTGAAAATACCTTTCGTGGCGATAGGCACTGCCTGGCCAGAAAGTACGGCTTGAAGCTCATCTCTTTTAACGGGATTGTAGAGAAGCTTCTCTTCATTCTCGTCCTTTTCAAGGGTCTGCTTCAATGTAATACCAAGCACCTCACCAGCAAAAGCGCCTGCAGCTGCTGCAGTAACTTTTAACTGAACTTCGGGGTACTGGTTCTTAACATGATCGTAAGAAGCAGAAAGCTCCGTGCGATCAACGTAAGTGATGGGGTCTTTACTAAAGTTTCCTCCACCACTCTTAACACTAACAAAAACTCCTGCACTTCCGTTCCCATTGGTAGTCGGCTTAGCGTCCGACGTATCATTGGCGAACAGATTAATAACGTCGTTTTCGTCGTATTGTCTGAATGGTAATAATCTATATGCCATAATGCTTGTTAGTAGGTTATTTTAATGTTTTCTTTGCTAAACGCGGATTGGAACTTTGATTTCAGAGTTTCCGCCTCTCCAGAAGAAGCTTCATTGGTATTAGCAATCTCAGGAGTTGTCTCTTGAGCTTCATCTAAAACCTCTTCTAAATTTACTTCTGCAGTGGCCTCTTCAGTAGAAGCTTTAGATTCTTCTAAAGAAGAAACTTTCTTTTCTACCGCCTCAGCTACAGCTGCGTCAAATTTTTCTTGCTGAGCTTGAATATACTCCTTGCTCTTATGAGCGAAGATAACACCAAGCTTTTCCTGATACGAAGCAAAAGCTTCATCAGACTCTTCTAGGTCTTTTACCTCAGATGCAACGATCTTAAGGTCTTCCTCGTTTAATTCGTAATCTTGCTCGATTGTTTCCATACGAGCGTCGAATCTAGCAACTGCCTGCTGGCGGTTGATATCTTCTTCGAATTGACGAATTTTGTCTTCGGCCGCTTGGAGCTTCTCGCTAAGAGTCTCCACTGACGCGGTGAGTTCTTTTTGCTGAGCCTCGACTTGAGCTTTTTCTTCTTGTGCCTTCGAGAGTTCATTTTTGTACTCTTCATTCTTTTCGCGAATCGCTTGATTCACAATAGAAGAAATGGAAGCCACAGACTCTTCTGCGAAATTGTCCGAAGACACTTTTTCAGAAGAAAGCTTTTCATCTAGCACAGATTTAATCTCTTGGATTAGTTGTTCTGTATTCATAATGCTTGAATTACTTTCTTGTTGATTTTTTACAGTGTTTTTTTCACTTTGTGAAATTTTATTTTTAAAATTTAAAATATTTTTTAATATTTTATCAGCTTTTTCTGGAGCAATAATAGATGCATCATCTTCATCATGGAACGTGACGCTAGTATTTTCTGTCAGAACAACACCTTCCACTTCAGCAGCTGGATTTGCAGTAAACCCTATTCCTAAAGGATAAACATTGCCAACTACAAGTCTTCTTACTGGAGTGCCATCTTTCATAGTGCCATTGCCTTCAACAGCTTTAAGATATTGACTTAGCTCTTTAATTTGCTTTTCATCAGTAATTATTTCTGCTTCAGATAAATCTTCGCTACCCAAAGCAATTTGATAATCATTAAATCCTATTTCCCAACTTGCAGAAACTTGATTGTGCAATGGGCTTTCTGGATCAACTGACTGATTAATTAATTCTGCAAACTTTTTATCAACCATTCTGTAAACTACTGCGCCCAATGCAATGTTAAAAGGATCTTTTGTTTCTCTTAATTCTTCGTCCGTAACTAATTCATTATCTCCGTAACTAGAAAAAGCAGCAGAAACAATGTGACCCACAATTCTTTGTTTTTTATGTTCTATATTTGTAGGTTTATGAACAAAATAATCTTTGACCGCTAAAGCCGTATCAGTCCCGATGCCATCATGGTTTCTATTAAATTTATTAACAACAGCGGCATTAAAAGCAACGCCAACTAAATCAATATTTTTATCCAAGTCAATTGACTCGGGCATTAATGTTTTTAGGCTGTCTAATGATGCTTGAGAAATCTGCAAGTTGTCTTGATCAATATCTGCTGATGCAATAATTGGTTGCAGGAATGTTGTTGTGTATTTATACATGTACGTAAACTGTTGGTACCTATTAACCTGTTACACAGTTTTTATTCGTTTGAGAAATTTTTCGAATGATAAATCAATGCCGCACTATAATCAGTTAAGTGATGTTCTTCTGCAGTTTTTTGAATTTCTTGCATTGTTGATAATCCTAATATAGAATTTGAGTCTTCAAAGCACTTGCTAATTTCATCTTCCCAGTTTTCCATGTCGCTAGCCATAATCACTTTTTTACACAAATCATTGACTGTTTCATTTTGTGTTTTTGATAATCTTTTAATCTTATAGTGTTTTCTTGCCTGCTTCTTACCAAAAGTTTCCAGCTTCTCGCTTGCATGAATAACGCTTGTAATATTTTTAGCAGATATTTCTGATCGCGCTATTTCTTGTGGAATGCCAGTAGTGCCGCCTGGTCGGCCAGGAATTCCTGGTACTGTCTGCTGCTCTATCTTTGGCTCTGGCTTATCAAGGTCGCTATCTAAATCCATCATTGGTGCGCCGCCAACTAATGGATTATAATACCCTCTTTTACGTTGATCAATAAATACTTCTTGACTTTTGTCAACTTCCTCTGAATTTGGAAATACACCTTTATTGATAACATCCATGCCCTGTTGTGGAGTCATTAAACCAAGCTCCATAAGTCTTGTTGCTACACGCTGCAATTGAGTCTCGTCTTTAGTATCAATTTCTTTAAATCTTACTATTGGATAATTTTTAAAACCCATATTTTTACACACCTGTTTAATTTCAGGTTGTAAAAAGTCATTGATAAAAGCTTCTCTTGCTTCTTTTAATCTTTCTAAAAATATTTCTGCTTTCACCGCGGTATTGCTAAATTTTTCGCTTCCTACGACTATATTTTGCAAACCTTCTTTGATATCTTCATTAACAATTCTATATTTTTCATACCCTAACACTTTATTCATATCAGGAATTAAAAATTCAGCTTTTGTTGTATAATCAGAAATTAAAACGCGTCCAACACTTTCATTTCTGAATAGCTCTTGCATAGCAGCAAGATTATTGTGATTAATCCCACCTTTGTTGGGCTCATTACCCATTGTGATAAGCAGGATGACATTTTCAATAGTTCTAACAATAGCTTGATCAATCTTCTTAAACTCAAGCTTCATATTAATATCTCTTAAAACAGAAAAGCCAAATGGTACAGAAAAAGGTTCATAATCTTGTTTTTTATAAAAAGAATATCTTAATCTTTCTGGCTCTAATTCTATTTTAGCTCCGTCAAGATAATATCCATTTTTCTTAAAATTATCTTTCATTTCTTGTGGCAAGGACTCATAAACTTCTCTATCGTAATCATTTTTTGGATTTTTTAATCTTTCAATTTCATATTCACTTAAAACTTTTGCATAAACTCCAGTAGTCTCAAACCCCGTAGTTCTTCTTGCCACAACATCAAAAGGATTTAACATTATATATTTAATAGGCAGCTTATTTAATGCCGTGCCATTTGAGCCATAAGTTTTAAGCATTTTTACATAATCCTCTGTATTAAATTTACCATCAATTTTATAAAAGAAAATATTTCCAGACCTATAATATTCACGGAAATATTGATCTTTTAATTTCCAAATCTTAATTTTTCTAAACCAAGCTTCAATAAAATCTCTTGACCTTTTACTGCCAGAATCTAAGAAAAGGTCAGCATTAGAAAATTCTGCCATAATATCTACAGCATTTCTAAAAATGGCAACATTTGCATAAGCTTTCTGACAGAGTTCGATAGCCTCTCTAACATTAATTCCATTTATAGCATAATCATAAGGCAATAGCCCATCACGAATATTTGTATATTGATCTCTTTGAGGAACCCTGTGAATTCTATTTGAGCGAGTTCTAACCTCTGGATTGCCTCCTCCTCTAACATAAGAAGCTTTTGCGGTTGAACCAATATACGGTTCCCCTTCAATACTAGGAGAATACGTACTGTTTTGCAATAAAGGATTATTAGCTAAAGTTTCTTCAATAGAGCTAGCTTTGCCAAATTTATTCCAATATTCTGATTTCTTTGTATATTTTCTTTTAGAGGCCATTTGTTTTAATTACACGAAAGTTATGAATGTTAACTTTTAAAAGTTAAAAAAGTTACTTTTAGTTTATAAACATAGGAGTAAAAGTAGATTGAACAGACTCTTGTTTAAAGTTCATCATATCAAAATACGTTTTTACCATCCAGTTGCCTAATACTAAAGCTGAATAGCTATCTTTTCTAGCTTTATCTCTGCCAGATTGCCTTTTTAGATTAGGTGGAAGATCAAAAGTTTGTGTCCCTTGGGAGGTTGTGGTTATTTGTATAAGTGCGCATTCTACTTTTGTTAAATCGATTATGTCTGTTTGATGTTCAATAAAATCAATCATTTTTGCTTCTCTGCCCATTTTCTCGTTATCGCCAGCACGCAGATATTTTAACGTGTCAATTGGTATGTGTTTTCTTTTTTGATTTTGATACGAGTCGTCAATGGCTCTTGACGCAAAAAATATTCTTTTGTGATCAAAATTAGATTGCAATAACTCGTTAGCTTGTCTAATCCAATTACTTGTAGGTTTTCTTAAATAGCAAATCTTTTTTTCTTTTATGTTATAAGAATTTCTAGCATTTTGTAAATCTTGTCTGTAACTTTCAGAGTGCTCAAATGGAACATCAATAATTCCTAAATTAATTTTATCTTTCTTAAATGTTTCACTTTCATTACATGCACTTAAAAACTGTACGCCACCAGCATAGTCACCTACTACCATTACAATATTAAAGTTGGTAAGCAGATAATGAAAATATCTAATATGATCTTTCATGTTTGCACCAGACAGCGCATAACTATGAACCACGGTACCAATTTGTTTTTCTTTATTTAATTTTAAAACTTGTATCGCAAAATCATCAGAGCTTTCACTTTCCGCCCAGCTTGGGTCAAAAGCTAATAAATATTCTGCCCCAGGTTCACCAGCAACTTCAATAGCGGGATCTTCTCCATCTGGTATAGTGCATTCTGCCATTTTTGAAATTTTAAAATAGCCGCTACTGTCGTCTGTAAACTTTGCTCCAAACTCGCGGTCGAATTGAGATTCGCTCATGGTCGCTTTTGCTTGGTTAATTAAGTTTTGATCGTACAACTGTTTAGGAGCGCAATCATACGAAAATTGCATAATTGTTCTGTGAGCAGTATCTTTTGAGCCCTGATTAAAGATTAAGTTTTCAAATTGACTATACAATTTATACATATATTCAAATTTGTAAGACGCAGAAGAAAGTGCTATAAGTTTATTGTTTGGCCAAACATATCTTTCTTCTTCGGTCATTTTCCCCTGATTAATTAAATCTGTTTCAAGGTTGTATAAATCTTCACGTTGTGTTGGGTTTTCCACGACAGATAAAAACGGTACAATCACCTCGTTGTAAATTCTTTCTGGCATCAGCAAAAACTCATCAATAATTATTCTATGAAAACGAAAACCACGCAGCTTCTCGCCATCACCTAATGGTAACGCTCGTATTCTTGAACTACCAATTTCTAACAACCACTCGTCATTACTTTTGCTTTTCTTTGTTATGCACTGAGCAAACAAAGCTGCTTCAGGTTTTGCCGCAATATCTTCTATTTTCTTGAAGATCATTTTTGCCTGTCTGAACGATTTAGAAAGTATTCCTATTTCAACGCCTTGATTAAGCGTCGCATCAAGCGCGGCAAATATAGCGGTTGTAAAAGACTTTGACATGCCACGAGACCACACGCCCATAAAATAATCTGTTTCAAACATAGCCTTCACGGACATATGCTGAAACGGAAAAAGTTTTATACCCATCAGTAGATCTGCTGCAAAAGTTGTATTTTCTCGCAAGAACTTATATAGTAAAAGCTTGGCTTCTTTTTCTTCTAAGAAACCAAGATCACCTTCAAGAAGCTCTTTGTTTATATCGCGGGTTTTGCTGAGTCTTCTTTTTTGATTGCCTTCTTGCCAAGCCATAATTTCTTGCGTCTATATGATATTGTAAATCACAATACCATATCTTTCTTCCAAAATATAAAATTCTTTGAATCAAATCCATTGAAGAAGTTCTATTACCAGAAAAAACAAATTGACATGTTTCTGGGAACTCGTGGCATAATGCTTTCATATTGTGAAAAATAAATTTTAAGTTTGTGGGATGTGGAGAAAAGTGATTTTGCTTTTTAATTTTTTGTATACTGCTATCAACCACAACAAACACATAACTGTCCATTGCTTTTGCTCTTGCCATTTCTTTTCTAAACCGCGGAAAGTTGTACGACATTGTAGATTTAAAATCTGACTCGCTTTTTCTTTCTACAAATGTATAATCATATTTAGTGCCACTTGCAGTATAATCTGCAAAGTCTAATGCAAACTTTTTAGTATTTTTAAAAGGTAGCGGATTGTTTTCACGTGTGTCAATAACTATCTCTAAGTTGTCAAAACCTTCTTGAGTAAAAAAGCTTTCGTCCAAGTTTCTATATAGCATTGGGCGTACTCCAGCCTGACTGCAGGCATGAGAATAACTTGTGAAAAACTTTTTGTAAATGTCTATTGTTGGTAAATCACTTAATAAAAGCTCAAGATGTGTTGGGCCAAGCTTTAACTCTTTTTCTTGTATGCGTTCTTTTAGTTTTTTTAAAGTATATTTTTTAACTTCATCAACATCTGAATGGTGGCACCATTTTAAAAGTTGACTGTATGTAGAAAAATCTTTTGCAAAATAATCCTTCTTGTTTTTGAATGGTAAAAGATCACCAGTCAATAAATTTTTTCTTGGAAAATGTTTTGTATAATAATCCGCAAGTGTCATGTCATGACCTTTTAAGTGACGGTGGAGCGCCGCCTCAGAGCCAAAATCTTTACCACATTCTTTACAATTAAATGACATCGTCTTTTCTCACTCCTAAAACTCTTGACTTCCATTCGCCCATAGACTCAAGTTCGTTTGCCTCTTTGCGAATAACCTTCTTTTGCATTTCTGCCATCTTAACCATAATACCACGCTCTTGTTCTTCTTGAAAAAGCTGAACAATATTTAAAATACTAGCGTTCTGCTGATTCCTAGATGCGACACGTTTCGCACGATCACCATTTAATTTAGTAATCAACTTGTCCATGCGTGATGCACATTGATTATATTCTTCGCTTTTGGTTTTTAAAATCTCTGTTAGACGAATTGTAAATTCTTGTTGATCTTGAGCGTCATCAAACATCATGTTTAACTTAGCTTTTTGTTGTTCAATGTGTTTTAAATTTATATAATCCATACACACATTGATATATAAATTAATTTCGTCAGATGTTAAATCTGGTTTATCCCAAACGCATCTTACAAACTCTGCCTCAAATAATTCTCTGTCTTCTTGTGAACCGTAGTTATTAATTACTTGTAAAAATCTGGGGCTTGATAAAAAGTTCATTAAGCTCTCTGCAGCTTTCCTGTCTTGCATTTGCAGTTTGTTTTCATCAAGATCTTTGCCTGCAAAGTCATTTATCTTTTTGATTGATCTTGACAAAGCTTTTGGCGGACTGTATCTCGTGCCTACGGCGCTTTCTTCTGATTTTACAAAGTCTGGGTGATGGTTCTTAATGTAGTCTGCTACGACTCTTTGCTCTTTTGATAGCTTTTTGATTTCTTTATTTGGCCATAACAATTCTGCCAGTTGTATGCTTGACATATCTTGACCAGCATGTGAATTTAAAAATTCTTTTTCTTCATCTGTTAAAATTATTTCCTCAACCTTTGAATGTTTAGAAGTTTGATAGTTTAATCCTTGATCTACCATGAATTTTCTAATGGCTCGACCAATCTTACTTCTACCATCAATAGTATCGTCACCCGATACTATTTGCGTTAGCCGTGTTAAGTCTGGTATAGATTTGTAGTTTTCTGCAATTAACTTTTTTTGCTCGTCAGTTAATTCACTCATTTGTTATTATAATATCTTTTTCTTTAATAATCAAAACAGCTTTTTCTTTAAACATTTTTTTTAAGTTTTTGATTTGCTTGTATCCAGCTTTTCTGTTTTTTTCATTAGTGGTATAGCCAAGATCTTTTGCAACTTCATCTTCTGGTAAATTTTTAATAAATAAGTCTTCGTAAACTTTGTAATGTTTTGTATTTAACACCATCTTCATTTCAATGTGTAGTTTTTTTATAGAGTCGCCAAAATTAAACTCTGTTGTTGAAATAGAAAATACTTCTTGTTGATGATTTTCAAGTGCTAGTGGTAACTTTATATCATACGCATGTTTTTTACTTTTTTCCCATTTAGCATAAAGCTTGCACTCAGAGCATTGTTTTTTACTTGGTGTGAACGAGCAACTGTTTTCGCCGCCACCTTCTTCTTCTGATTCATTGAATGGACAGTTTAAACATGGTCGCGCAAAATTACTATAATGATTTCTTAAAATATTTTTAAGTTGATTAGAAATAATTTTGTTAACCCATGGCTCAAGATTTCTTGACTGATCCCATTGATCCCACTTTTTAAAAATATGAAATCTTATAATCTGCTCAACGTCTTCGAAATCGAACCATGCAAGTGCATTTAAATGCCACTTGTGTTTTCTTTTTTGAAGCTCTGCGTCAATAATTTCGACTTTGTCTTCGTACTTATATTTCTTTTTGCGAGGCATTAATCATCTAAAGGTCTATTACGAGCACTTTGACATTCTCTCATAGTTTCAGCTTCAATTTCTTCTCGAGTCATTCTTTTTGAAGCTTCACTAGTATTTGAGATCCTCGTACCTTCAGATGAAGATTGTTTTGAGTTTATAAGTTGACCAATAGTAGTCTTGTTGTTTGCGCCGACATCAACAGAGTACTCTAATTTTGAAATATTTGGTATGTCTGTTGACTCTTCTAAATTAGCTTGTGCTGATTGCAGGTGAGGTGCGTTTGTGTTTTGTGGTTCGTTGCCTGCTGTCGCCTGGTTCAGTGATTGCCCACAACCAGCACAAAATTTTGCTTCGTTTAAAGTATAAACGTTTTTAAAACCACATTGTGTACAGTATCTAAATGGCATATTTTATTTTATATATTTTTTAAAATATTTCTAACTTGAACGTTTAGTGTTTACACTTTTATTTTGCTTTGTGGCTCTTTTTTTAGCTGGAGCAGGAGTTTCTTGTAGTTTTTCAAGCTTACCAACAATAAACTTAAGTATCTCGCTTCTTACAATATCCTCCTTGTAAAAGTCAAAACAATATATGCCTTTTTCGTTAGATTCTTTATCATTAAAAAGATTTGATATAGTTTTAAATCCGCTTTTACCATTAATGTCACTTTGCATAGGATCGCCGCAAATAAATAATTTACTATTTTCTCCTAGTCTTGTTATTAGAGTTGTTAACTCTTTTGCGGTAAAATTTTGAGATTCATCTGCAATAATAATTTTATTAATCCAGTTTGAGCCGCGCAAGTAATTTATGGGCATAGCATTTATAATTTTCTTTTGCTCTAAAAAGTTTCTTTCTTGTGAAGCTATCATTTCTTCGAGCTTATCGTTTAATGGCATCATAAAAGGATTAAACTTTTCATTAACGTCTCCTGGAAGCGAGCCCAAACCTTTTTCGCCACTCTCAGCAATAGTACGAACATACATAATATCATAATCGTTATTAATATTGAAAAGTTGAAGAGCGGTATATACCGCTAGGTAAGTTTTGCTTGTTCCAGCTGGACCACGAACAAACATCATTTTCGTATCTTTAGCAATCGATAATTTTAAAAATTGTTTTTGTTTTTCAGTAAACTTTACTGGATTTAATTTTATTTTTTTCTTTTTCAAAGAAGACATGCAATCTATTATGTTGTTTTCGTCAGTTTCGCAAATAACGTCAGCATTAGACACCGCCTTGATAGCAGATTTTCTAGCCATTGTTTTATAAAAATTTTAGTGCTTAGTTTTGGTGTTATCACCATAATATATTACACTAAAACTTGTTATATTCTATAACGAATTACCTCTTCTGAACTAACGTTCCCTGCTCCGCCAACAAAAATTTCTTTTTCAGTTGCGGCTAATGCAGTTTCTGGTCTTCCATGTTTGTCAGTGCCTCCAACTCCAGAATATTGTATTTCTTGCGTCTGAGTCCAGCTAGAACCTTCTCCAGTAAATACATAAGCAGCGCCTTTATTAGCATCACCTCTGCCTGGCGCGCCCACAACAATTTTATGAGCAGTTGGCATTGATACAGTGTAGCCAAATAAATCGTTTGCCGCAGCAGCAGTTTGACTAAGCGTAGCTGCGTATTTCCATCGAGTTGGCTTAGACTTATAATTTTTTGCGTCACTTGCCGCATCGTTAAATCCTGTAAATACAAAAACTGCTCCAGCATTAGAAGTCCCATTGTGATCGCCACTAGGAGCGCCAACTACAATAGTATTTTCGAAAATGTCTACGTCAGTGCCAAAAGCTGAATTTTGAGTTACTCCTTCAGTTGATCCATACTTAGTGCCAGTTAAATTTGCAACAACCCTATAATTTCCGATTGCGTCACCATCTCCTTGTGTGGCAACATAAACCAAAGCAGATCCTGAGGGATGCGTTCCTGCTACAATATTATTTTCAGGTGCACCAGCAACAATAACACCTTTATGCATTGCTACACTATGCCCTAATCTTTGGCCTGCCGTAAAAATTTGGCCAGCTAAGTCTAAACTGGCTGTTCCTATCTGGGCCTCACTAAACGCATCAACTGCAGAAGTTTTATATCCGTTTGTAACTGTTCCTTTAAATAAATATATCGCCCCATGATTTCCAGTGCTACCGACAGTTTGATGTGGCGCACCTATAACTCCGAGCTGTTGACCGTCACCACTAACAGATTTGTCAAAAGCAATATCGTCTGAGTATCTGATGTTATTTGTAGCGTCAGTTAAAACAGTGTTAATTGTAAAAGAGTTTTTGGCATCATTAGGTTCAAAAATTGAAACCGATCCATCGTCTCCAGCCGCATCTGGGGTCGCAATTGCGATCAATCCACTAGGGCTAACGGCCACTGCGCCGCCAAAATTATGATGCCTGCTATCATCTGGTAATTTTGCAGTATTGCTTAATCCAGCTTGTCTAATTCCCGCTTCTCCGCTTGTTTGGTGGATTTGCTTGTAGAAACCTTTTTCTTTTTTATAAATATATGCTGCACCATTTTCGAATGTGTCACCCCCGCCAATAAATCCGCTTGCACCAATAACCAAAAAGTCGTCATTTGCCGCAACAGCGCTGCCAAAACTAAATATGCCATTACCTTGATCAGTTTTTGTGTCTGTTGACATTCCTGTTTCAATTACTTGTAACTGCTCATAATTTCCAGAAGAATTCATTGTAAATGATCCACCCAAAGAGCCATCTGCTACATTTTTAGGATCACCTAATTGTGCTGTAAAAGTATAATCAGCGCTTCTGTTGTCACCAATAGACATGCCATAAGATTCGCTTTCCAATGTAGCATTTTTTAATATATATACAATAGACTTGTCTCCCTGCTTTGCTCCAGCACTAGAAGGTTTATGCATTGTTATTTTAATATCATTTTTATTATTAGCGTAAACTTCTTCAAACAAAGATCTTGTTTCATCTGGGCGATCTGCTAAAATAGCAGAAATGCTGACAGATGCAGTAATCGGAGTATCTAAAACTTTTGAGTACCCAAATGAGTTGCCAATTCTTTGTAAAGTCGTTCTTCCTAATGGTACATCAATAGAAAAACTTTGTATATGAGCAGAATTTGCTCCAGCACTATCAGATATTAAACTTAATAAAGCGCCAGTACCAAAGTCAACCTCAATGTCGCCTGGTAATAATTGCGCTACACCGTCTCCAGTGCTTATATATTCATTTGGTATAACATATGTTTCGGTAGATTTTGTGCCATCTTTTATGTTAATTCCTGGGCTGTCTCCAGCTTTATTGCCAGCATCAACTTTTATGTTAAAAGCTTCTGCAGAAACTGAAGCAATTGGCAACCCTCCAACTGAAGCATTTACAGAATAATTTGTTACATAACAGTTTCCAATTCCAATAACACTTTTATTATCGTCTGATTGAGCTTCTAAATCTGAGGTTGATCCTATAGCATCATTTTTTTGATCAGCTGTATAAATATAAAAATTTCTACCATCTTGGTCGTTTATAAAACTTTCTGATAAAAAATTAGAATTTTCAGCGTTATCAAATCCTAACAGATTTTCGTTTTGGCCATCAGTGAGGTAATAACTAAAATCTAAAGAAACAGTTGGTGCGGATAAGACTGCAGAGTCTATTCTGGCTAATTGGCCAAACTGGTAGGTGTCAGTTCGATTAATAGAAAAACCATAATTAATATTCTGGACTCGCTTTACTTGCCTGATTAAGCTTTCTCCTGCGCCACCATCATTTAGATATTGTGATCCTGTTGCTGATGGAGCTACCATCAAAATTTCATTTGAATAAATTGTCCTGTTTCTTGCCATTTTGCTTGCCCTTTGATTATATATACACTTTTTTATATAAAAATCGTGTAAAATAAATATATGGGAGAAATACACAATTTAGCTATCAACGGCAACATTAAGGGTATAAAAAAAGCCTTGTCCCAAATGACTAATAAAAAAGTTTTTTTATCTCCAGATAAAGAGCTGGGGTGGAGTCCTATGCACTATGCTTCTCACCACAGTAAGGCTAAAATCGTACAATTAATGTTAGATGCTGGAATTACGCCAAACATCAAAAGCGTGCCTCCAGAAAAGAAAAAACAAAACGACTGGAACCTTGCCCTTGAAGAAGATAACTCAGACAAAACTCCAATAGTTTACCCAATGGACGTTGCGGAAGGCCCTAATCGCACAAAAATAATAAACAACTTAATTAAAAGGGGCGGCAAGTTCTACGGCGAAGACTTAAACTTGCATCAAGCCGTGCAAATGCAAGATATTGATGAAATAGAATCTTTGCTAGAAGATGATACTATAAAAATAAATGCAAGAGACATTAGAGGGTGGATGGCAATACACTATGCAGTTGAAATGAATAATCTTGAAATAGTAAAATTATTACTCGAAAATAAAGCTAATATTAATGGATCTACATTTGAGCCAGAACTCGATCAACTAAATCCTTGGGAAATAGCTAATGATAATGAGAACGAAGAAATGTTAAAGTATCTTATTTCTAAAGGCGCAATGAAACATTCTACTAGAGGCCAAGTCAAATACAAACAATCTATAAGTCAAGTTCAAGTTGGTGGTGATAGCGAGCCAGAATTTAAGGGTTATGAATATGAAGATACTCCTAAGCAACCAGAAGGATTACTAGGTAAATTGTTTGAGTCTAAATCAGATAAAATAAAAAGACTAGAAGCAGCGGCGGCGCAAATGAAACAAAAAGAAGATAAAGCTGCTGAAGTTAGAAAGCAAATTCAACAAGAGGAAGAAAAGAAAAAAAGGCAACGAGTTATTAAATGGAAGTGGGGAGAAGATCCATTTAAATTAAAAGGCGAGTCGCTAGTTTATGATAGTCCTTGTGAAGCTCACACATATTTTATGGATATTGTAGGGTACTCAAATAAGAGTACGGCCGAACAGAAAAGAGTTACAGATGAGCTTATATCTTACGTTAAAGGTACTGAAGGTTTCCAGCAGGCAAATAGGCAGGGTAAGCTAATAATATTGCCTACAGGAGACGGTATGGCGCTCGTATTCTTTAATTCTGTACATGCTGCATTTAAGTGTGCGGTGGACGTAGGGAAAAAGACCTACAAGCACCCACAGATAGGGCTACGTAATGGAGTGTACTCTGGTCCAGTTGTCCCTGTAAAAGATATTAACGATAATCCAAATGTTAGTGGCGCAGGAATAAACATGGCACAAAGATGTATGGATGCAGGTGACAATGATCATATACTAATATCCAATGGCGTTCATCAATATGTAAATCAAATGGACATCCCAGGATTAAAATTTGACGACTGGGGTCCTGTCATAGTCAAACATGGCTCGACTGTACATATGTGGACAGCTTATGGACCAAACTTTGGAAGAACAGAATTTCCTGATTGGCGAGGAACAAAAAAAGCAGAATTTAATAAAGAGTAAAATATGATAGACAATTTAACATTAGCATGTGCTGTTTGTTTTGGTGCTCCAGATGATCCAATGACGAAAGGTATGCAGTGGGGTATTGCTTCACTTCTATTAATTCTTTTGCCTGTACTTAGCTGGGTAGCAGGATTATTCTTATTTTTATCACGCAGAGGTAAAGTGTATAAACTATTTGAAGATCCTAAATTATTTAAAAATTAATAAAATGATAAAAATATTAATATTACTAATTTTTACTTGTAACGTCTTAGTCGCTAAAGAAGTTTCATTCAATAGAGATATTCGCCCAATATTGTCAAGTAAATGTTTTTTCTGTCATGGTCCTTCTGAAAAGTCTAGAAAAGCAGATCTTAGATTGGATTTATCTGAAGAAGCATTTGCCACTGCCTTTACAAAAGGTAGTCTGGAAGATAGTGAAGCTTGGCACCGTATAATATCTGATGATAAAGATGAAATAATGCCGCCTCCTGAATTCAAAAAAGAACTTACAAAGTCAGAAATAAATATTATAAAACAATGGATAGAGAGTGGAGCTGAGTGGGAAGATCATTGGTCATATCTACCAGTAACAAAGCCTAAAAATAACGCTAAGTCAAATTGGATTATTAATGACATAGATAAATTTATATTATCTGAATTAAAAAAACAAAATTTAAGACCATCACAGCAAGCCGACAAAAGAACTTTGATTAGAAGATTATACTTTGACTTGACTGGTTTGCCCCCAACAATAAGTGATATCAATAATTTTCTTAATGATAAATCTGCTAACGCATATGAAAACTTAGTGGATAAATTACTTGCATCAGAATCTTATGCAGAAAGAATGACTTTAGTTTGGATGGACGCGGCAAGATATGGAGACACATCTGTATTTCATGATGATGGCCCAAGAACCATGTGGCCTTGGCGTGACTGGGTTTTAAATGCATATAAAAGCAATATGCCTTTTGATCAATTTTCTATCGAACAGCTTGCTGGAGATCTGTTGCCCAATGCAACCCTCTCTCAAAAGATAGCATCAGGTTTTAATCGTAATCATGCCACAACAGATGAAGGTGGAGTTATACCAGAAGAGTTTAGAGTTGAGTATGTGGTTGACAGAGTTAAGACTACTGGTAATGTTTGGATGGGTCTAACTATCGAATGCGCACAGTGTCATGACCACAAATATGATCCAATATCTCAAGAAGAATATTATCAATTTTATGCATTCTATAATAATAACGCTGATCCTGGCATGCAAACTCGCAACGGCAACACGGCCCCCATGCTTGAAATTTATCCTGATCACGCTAAACGAAGATCAGAATTAGGTATTAAAATTAAAACAGAAGCAAAAATTATTGTTGAAAATTTATTTCAAAATCCAGTCGCATTAGGTAAGGCAGCAAAAGCAAGGAATAAGCTTAAAAAAGAACTGAACGAGCTCAACAAAAAGAAAACTACCAGTATGATTATGGGAGACAATGCTAATGATAAAATGCGTAAAACATATATTCTTATGAGAGGTCAATATGCGTCTCCAGATAAATCAAAAGAAATACTGCCAAACACTCCAAAATTTTTACCTCCTATGAGGAAAGATTTGCCTAAAAATCGTTTAGGTTTAGCTAAATGGCTAGTTGGTAAAGATAATCCCCTAACCGCGAGAGTTACAGTTAATAGGCATTGGCAAACTATTTTTGGTCAAGCATTAGTTTCTACTCCTGGAGATTTTGGGTCTCAGGGTGCCTGGCCTTCTAATATGGATTTATTAAATTATTTAGCTGCTGATTTTGTAAAAAATAATTTTGATGTAAAAAGATCAATTAAACAAATGGTTATGTCTGCAACATATCGTCAATCTTCCATTACATTACCTATTCACATAGAAAAAGATCCTACTAATTTATACTATGCTCGTGCGCCTAGATTTCGCTTGTTGGGCGAGTTTGTTCGTGATAACGCATTAGCTGTTAGCGGATTACTTAATCCAAGGGTGGGAGGTCCTAGCGTTAAACCATATCAACCTGAGGGGTTATGGAACGAAGTTTCTTTAAATGGAAATAGAAGATTTGTGCGTGATAATGGCGAAAAACTTTATAGAAAGAGTATGTATACATATTGGAAGCGCTCAGCGCCCCATCCAGGGATGTTGGCATTTGATGCGCCTACAAGAGAAACTTGTACAATACAAAGGCAAAATACCAATACGCCCATGCAAGCATTAGTTACTTTAAATGATGAACAATTTGTAGAAGCTTCTAGGGTATTTGCGGAGAAAATACTTACAAGTAATAACCAAACATTTGAAAGCAAATTAGATTTTGCATTTGAAGCTGCGACTGGTAGACCAACAGACAATACTAGAATAAAAGTTTTTAAAGAACTATACGATTATCAAAAGAAAGTGTTTGACGCAGAACCACAAAGAGCTATAGATTTATTATCTGTTGGTGACGTTAAAAGTGTAAATCTTAATAAATCGGAGCATGCGACTTGGACTATACTAGCATCCACCATTCTTAATTTAGACGAAACCCTTAATCGAGAATAATATGAATCCATATCAACAGTATCAAAGTTATAATAGACGTCAAATGTTATCGCTTGGCGCCAGAGGATTAGGTGCATTAGGAGTAACAAGCTTATTAACTCCAGAACTATTAAAAGCGGCTACTAATAAAGACGGAGGAACTCTAAAAACATTACACTATACTCCAACTGCAAAAAGAGTTATTTATCTGTTTTTTTCTGGTGGCCCTTCCCATATTGATCTTTATGATTACCACCCCAAGATGAAGGAAATACACGGCAGCGAGTTGCCAGACAGTATTAGAAATGGCCAGCGTATAACTGGTATGACCTCTGGTCAAAAATCTTTTCCTTGTGCAGCTCCCATGTTTGAGTTTAAAAAACACGGACAGCAACAAACATACATCACGGAGGCTTTGCCTAACATTGCAAGTATAGCGGATGAAATGACTATGATAAAATCTATTCACAGTGAAGCGATTAACCATGATCCAGCTATTACAGCAATCAATACTGGCTCTCAACAACCTGGTAAACCATCGATGGGAGCTTGGTTAGATTGGGGCCTAGGAAGTCCTACTGAAAATCTTCCAGGTTACGTAATAATGATATCAAAAGGTAAAGGTAATGCTCAAGCACTATATGATAGATTATGGGGCAGCGGTTTTTTACCATCTAAGCATCAAGGAGTTAAATTTAGATCAAAAGGTGACCCAGTATTATATTTGTCTAACCCAAAGGGCGTAAATAGCAAAATGAGACGCTATATGCTTGATGCCATAAAAAAAATTAATATCGATAAAAGGCAACAAACGGGCGACGTAGAAATTGACACAAGAATTGCTCAATATGAAATGGCTTATAGAATGCAGACAAGCGTACCTGAGCTAGTAGATTTAAGAAATGAACCTAAACATATTTTAGATTTGTATGGACCTAATGCATTAGTTAAAGGTACCTTTGCTCATAACTGTTTGATAGCAAGAAGATTATCTGAGCGTGGAGTACCATTTATTCAATTATTTCACAGAGGCTGGGATCAGCATGGAAATTTGCCAAAACAGATAAGAGGTCAATGTAAAGATGTTGATCAACCTGCCGCTGCTTTAGTTAAGGACTTAAAACAAAGAGGTCTGCTCAAAGATACATTGGTGGTTTGTGGTGGAGAGTTTGGTCGTACAATATATTCTCAAGGTAAACTTACTAAAGATAACTATGGCCGAGATCATCATCCCCGTTGTTTTTCAATGTGGGTTGCTGGTGGTGGATTTAAATCTGGTTTTGAGTATGGTAAAACAGATGACTATGCGTATAACATTATAGAAAATCCAGTTCATATTAATGATTTAAATGCTACTCTACTAAGGGCTCTTGGAATAGATCATGAAAGATTTACTTATCAGCATCTTGGGCTAGAGCAAAGATTAACAGGAGTTGAACACCCAAAAGTAATTAAAGATTTGCTAGCGTAAAATGGCTGAATTATCAGAAAAATATGAAGACAATATAAATGGTCGTTATTTTGTTGACGAACAATGTATCGACTGTGATTTATGCAGAGAAGTAGCACCCATCTGCTTTACAAGAAATGATGAAGATGGACACTCATTTGTATTTAAGCAACCAGAAAATGATGAAGAAGAAGAGTTATGTAAAGAAGCTATGGATAGCTGTCCTGTTGAAGCTATTGGAGATTTTGGAAATTTATAAAATGAAAAAACTAATATTAACACTATCGTTTTTCTGCGCATTTAATATGATCGCAGAAGATTCTCAAGAACTAAAGTTTTTAGGTAAAACAATTATACATGAAAACGGAAGCTGGGTAAATCCCGAAGAGCCAAAATGGAAACTAAAAAAGCCCAAGACTTGGTTTAAAAGAAATTATGTTCGTCATTATATGCAGGGCTCACAAGAAGTAACCGATTCAATCATAAAGATCGATTGGAAAAAGTTAAAAGATGCGGCCAAGTCAGGAGAAAAAGTTCCTGCAAAAGAAGTCATCCAACTGTTTAAATTTAAAGATACTTACAAAGCTGTAAAGGCACATCCAGAAGCTGCGATAGTCCCAGTCGGTATGGCCGTGGGTTCCGCGGCAGAAGGCGGTAAGGGTACAGTTATGGCTACGGTCGGTTTGTTAAAAAATGTTGGCGTGGGAACTTTAAAGATAATCAAGTTTGTTAGCTCGCCTATAATCCCCCAAAAACAATATGTAGAAAATGAGCCAAAAGACTAAAGAGCGTATTTTATACGTTATAGGAATTATTTTTATAACGGCAGTATTTATTTCATCATGTGAAGCTCGAGGCAATATTCAGGAAAATAATTTAATTTTTCAAAAAGTGGGTTCTGGTATTCGATGAAGATATATTGTATTTCCTGGAAGGATGAAAGATGGAGTGCAGACAAAGAGTCTTTAAAAGTTATTAATAAATTAATTTCTAAAGAAAAAACAAAAATGACTAAAGTCAAAAAAATTCTAGAGATATTGTTTATGTTTTTAGGCTGGGTATTGATTATACCAAGATATATTATAGATATATTTAAATCTAAATTAAAAAAATGAAAAAACTATTATTAGAACTTATTAAGGTTACGTTGTTATTTTTTTGCGTCACCATTGGTGTAATTATTTTTGACGAAGATCCTGTGGAAGCTAAAGCTAGAAAAATTCAAGACAGAAAAGGAAATTTAGCTAAAGAGCTTTCTAGAGAAGAACGAGATGAGTATATGGAATATCTTAGAACGTTAAATGATTTTAACGATGAAGATTCAATCTATAAAAAACAATATGAATAATGGCTAAAATCGCTAGAAAACGTAATTGGAAAGAAATAGCGGAAAGTATCTATTTGATAAATAAAAACAAACTAAAAGAACAATGGAAGAGTTACCTGATTATAGCAGCTGGAGTACCGATAGGATTAATAGCGAGTATAATTATCTTGCTAAGATGACTTTGTATACTCCCATAGGCGGATTAATTCTATGTTTCCTTCTTCTTTTTCTTTCTACTGGCTGTAGCGGCACTTGGGTATGGCAGGAAGACTACCCTAAACACAGAACAATGTCATTTAAATGTCCAAGGTGGAATTACAACGAAGCGTACGACGAATTGCATCATATTTACGCAACTAAACAACACGAACCTATAAATGTCAATATTAAGAAGAAATAGTAAAATAGCTTATGATATAATAAAAGTTATTATAGCTGGGTCTATTTGTTTTATTGTGCATGAACTTACGTTATTGCTATGACAGACCTCCCGTGGAGTATAGGAGATAATGACATTCAGTCTAAAGGTGTAAAAGCTTGGAGTGATAGGCAACAAAAGACATCAGAAATGCAAAGTTACTCTTCAGCAAGAAGAGTTCACTCAGATATGTTATTTGGAAGATATATAGCAGCGCAGCTAAATGAAACTTCAGAGTATAATGCTTTTTATGATACTATGCCAACATACAGACTTGATTTACTAGCATGAAATTTAACGAGTACATCAAACAGCAAAGAATAAAGTATTTTAAGAATCTTGAAAAATTTTGTAAGATAATTGGAGTAGAAAAATCTATGTGGCGCAAGATAGAGAGAGGAATAAATCCTCCTCCTAAAAAAACTTTATTAAAAAAATTTGCCAACTTAACTCACATGCTTGGATACGAAGAAGCTCAAATGTACGAACTTGCTAAAAGATGGATTGCTTCTGAAGACACTAATACGGGTAATCACATTTTACTTTCTGAATATTCTAAGGCAGAATGGAGGCAAGCTTTAATACAAGAAAATACTCCAGATTATGAGCATAAGTTTTGGGGTAAAAGAAATTAAATTATATTAAACTCGCCAGTAGAGTCGCCAAAATGTTTTGTTTCAATATTGTGCTTATGCAATAAGCTAACAAACAAGTCGCACATTGGTTTTTCTTTTTCTACTCGTATGTGTTTTCTGCGGTTTTTACCACCAACCAACAAACATGGAAGTTCATCGTGATTGTGTCTGTTTCCATCAGATATACCTGCGCCGTAAATAATATCTGTATTTTCTAGTAAATTGTCTTTTTTAAGTTTGTCAATAAATTCAGAAAATAATCTAACATTAAACAAATCAATCTTAGCAAGCGCTGCTAATTTTTTTTCATCTTTTTGATGATGCGATAAACTGTGATGACCTTCATTTACGCCTATTTCTCTATGCGGACCATTGTAGCCATCATGTGCAGTCAAAAATGTTATTACGCGAGTTGTATCAGTTAAAAATGCTAAATGCATCAAATTATACATTAATCTAAATTTATCAGACTTTTTCTCTGTATCAAAGTTAAATTCAAAGTTGTTTGATAAATTAAATTGATCACGTCTTTCTAGTTCTAATTCTACTTCGCGGACAGAGTACATATACTCGTCGAGTTTGGCTTTATCTTTTGATGATATATTGTAAGATAAAGATTTGCTTTCTTCTAAAACAAAATCTAAAATTGATTTTTTATATAGTTTTTTCTTTTGCTCGAGTTTTTCAACGTTAAATAGTCTATTGAAAATATCTTTAGGATCATACATGGATGCCATTGGTTGAGATGCAGATTTCCATGATAAATTATATTGATACGCGCAACTGTAGCCAGAATCACACTTGCCAATAATTCTGGCTTTTGAGCCTGTAAATTGTAAACTATCGAATCTTGTGACTCCGTTGTATTTATCTGCGAGGTATTGATCAACAGATTTTCCAGAACGTATTAAAGATTCATGCTTATGTGCTTGAACACCAGTAAGAAAAGTTGCACAAGCTCTGGCGTGATCTCCAGCGCCATCACCGTTTGGCCTTGCTTTATCATGAGTTAATCCAGACAAGATGTGCATATTGTTAATATGATCTTGCATTGGAGACAAAGTACCAGGCAAATCAATTAAATCTCCTTGATAGCTTGGAGTCCAATGGTGCATATTGATTCCGTTAGGAACGTATACTGCGGCAAAGCGTTTTACGTCTGGCTTAATATTTCCTAAAGCTTCTAAGTTTGGCAACATGAATGATAAGCCCATGCCGCCCAGAAATTTGCGCCTATTTAACATCGTCTTTTTGTGCGTTGTGCCGTGCTACTTCAAGTTCTAAAACTCTAAGACGTTGATCTATTTGTTTTAAGTCTGCAGTGTTACTTGTTATAGCTTTTTGCAAAACCGTCATTTCAGTTATTTTTTTATCCATCTGGATAAGTTGCGTTTGTATTTCTTTAAACTCGTCTTTGCTCGGGAAAAGTGTTTGTAGGTAAGCTAAAATGGCGAGTCCTATTATTGGAGCAATTTTTAGAAAATTATCTAAATCGGCAAATGTAATCTTTGATTTATTATCTTTTGTCATTTTGTTTGTTGTTTTGGTGGACCCCAAATGTAATATACACATATTTTTTTATTTTTTGAAAAATTTAGTATTATGTGTAATAATATATATCATGGAAGAAGATATTTCAAACATAGATGATATTGGAATCGATTTGCCAGATATTCCCATGCCCGACGAAAATGCTCAAACTCAAGAAATTGAGGATGAATTTGAGGGCGCTTATAAATTTGCGATTATTGGCGTGGGTCAAGGTGGATCTAGAATAGCAGAAACGTTCTGGAATTTAGGATACAGAAGAGTTTGCGTAATTAACACTGCAAAGCAGGACTTAAAATATATCAATATCCCCGAGGACAGAAAATTACTACTCGACCATGGTGGGGCAGGTAAAGATCCTGAAACCGCAGAAAGAATTTTCCAAGAAAACTCAGAGGAGATTTGTGACTTTTTTCGTGCAAAATTAGGCACAACATATGATCGAGTGTTGGTCTGCGCTGGTGCGGGAGGTGGCACAGGCGCAGGAGGAGCGCCAGTAGTATTTAAAATTGCACAAGAAAATACTGATGCCACAGTAGGTTTTATTTCTGCTTTACCAACCAATGCAGAAGGAAACCAGGTCGCCAAAAATACAAAAAGAACGATGCAAAAAGTGGTTGAATATGCCAAAGATGGTATTTTATCACCACTCATTGTTTTGAACAATGAAAAAATAAAACAATTATATCCAGGATTATCTGTCAATAAGTTTTGGAGTACAGCCAACAATAGTGTTTGTTCGCTGTTTCACTTATTTAATAAGATTTCTGCACAAGACAGCTCATATACTACTTTTGACAAGGCAGACCTTGACACAGTATTAAATTCTGGAATTATCACTTTTGGAGCCACACCAATCAAAACAGAGCAAGCAAACGATACAGACATCAGCAAAGCAATACGTGACAATTTAAAACGTAATATTTTAGCAGGTGCAGATATTTCTACTGGTAATGTAGCAGCTTGTGTGATGGTAGTAAACAATGAATTAATGGATAATGTGCCACAAGAAGCGTTAGAACATGGCTTTGAGCAACTTAATAGGTTGTTGGAAAAAGATAGTATGGTTCATCGTGGTATTTATACATCGAACAAACCAGGAATTGCAGTATATACTGTGATTGGTGGATTAACACCAGCAAAAGAATGGTTTGACTTTGCTCAATGGGTTCCCAAAGAGTATGTCCAATAAAATTACATATATTTGTATAGCATTAATCGCGGCTGGCTGTTCAACTCCGTTGGGCAAGTTTAATAAACAAAAAGACGTTGTCACGGGTATAAGTCAAAATATAAATAAAAACAAAGAAAAAGAAGTTGAAAGTGGTAGAACTTTTGTATATGCTGCAGATCAAGCGTTACAAAAAGATCCAGATCCTTCAAAACATTCACAAGTAGCAAAACAAATGACTACTCGTGGAATTACTGCTTTGGGACCTCCACAGGCGGAAAATGCAATAAAATCCACTAAAGTGGTAAATGACTTGTTATCTGAAGATCCAAAGCAAGAAAAAGAAGGTCAAAAGCTATTACAACAACTTGACTCACAATTAGTCGCCGTACAAAATCAAAATAAACTACTAGAAAGTAAATTATCTTCTGCACAAGCAAAATTAGAAGCTACTAATCAAGAAAATGCATTGATGGCTACTAAATACCAAAGCTTGATGCAAAAAGTATATTGGATTGTCGGCGGTGTAATATTAATTGCGCTTGCAGGTGTTGCTATTAAGGTAACAGGAGTAATCGCGCCTTTTGCAATGCCAGCCTCTGGAGCTACTTCTACGCTGCTTAAATTAGTAAAAGGTATACAGAGTATCCGAAACGACCATCAAGCCGAGAAAAACCCTGTTCTGGCTCAAATAGACAATCATTTAAAAGGCAATTTAGACGAAAAAGATCGTTGGCGCATCAATCAAGCAAAAAAGAAACTTAACATGATATGATAACTTATACAAAAACAAAATTAAAAAAACTGTTAACAACACAAAACTTTAGTGAAGAGTGTACAATTCATCTAAATGACAAGTCATATGTTGTTTTAGATGCTGATTGGCTAAAAAATGAAGCATATCCAGCATATTATAAGTGGCTGTCTTTTGCTGGGGTTACTAAATG
>CETN01000694.1_pt1 | contig 41760 bp, 63 predicted proteins | sample 531301 | NCBI WGS metagenome assembly CETN01 (sample SAMEA2622656, study PRJEB7988) | marine metagenome | isolation source: saline water (ENVO:00002010), including
AAAGAGCTAGTACCTAACGCAGTGTCAGAAACCGAAGATGGTTATTATCAAATGGATTACTCTAAGTTGGTAGTACATTTAGTTGCTGGTATGAAAGAACAACAAAAAGAAATTAAAGAACTTAAGAAACATTCTCATAGCCCGAAAGGTCTTGAGGACATGGAAGGCTACGAGAGCTTAATAGAAACTATTGAGACTCTTAAGGCTGAATTAAAGCTATTTAAAGGAGGAAACTAAAATGGCTATATCATATACTTGGGATGTATCAAACGTTGATACTTACCCTTCACATACAGATAGCAGTTCAAACACTGAGTCTGATGTAATTTATAACGTGCATTGGAGACTAAAAGGGTCTGACGATGCTAACAACGATGCTGATGGTAACCCACAAACTGGAGAAGTTTATGGTAGTCAATCATTAGATGTTTCAGATTTATCAAGCTTCACAGCTTTTGCTAGTGTAAAGTTATCAGATGTCCAAGGCTGGGTCGAAGCAGCTATGGGGTCTGATGAAGTTACAGCTCTTAAAGCTGGGATTGATGCTCAGATAGCTGAGAAAGTTACCCCAACATCCGTTAATAAAATTATAAGCTAGGTATGGAAATATCCAGCTTAATGTTTTGGAATATCTTTATAACTCTGGTCTTAGCTCCAGTGCTGTATAGTATTAGACAGAATGGGTCAGAGTTAAAAAGATTAGATATATTATTAAATAAAACCAGAGAAGAAATAGCAAAAGATTATATAACAAAGTCTGAAGTCAAAGATGATATGAGTGTCCTGATTGATAGATTAGAAAAATTAGATGAGAAGATTGACAAACTCTTTGAAAGATAGTAAAATATAAATGAATACTAAAAAAACTAAAAAGACTAAGAAACTTCCTGTTTCAACATTAGTCGTATCTATATCTACTATACCTTCAAAGCTTTTAACAACTCTGAGAAGTAGGAAAAAGAACAATGGCAAAAAGTAAAAACAAAAGAACAAGAACAGTATCTGTACGTCAAGATTACAGAAAAGGTGGTAAAGTTGAAAGAGCTAAAAAGTTTACAGGTGGTTTTAATACTGTAGCTCTAGGAGCTATGAATCGTGTTAATAAACAAAATCAACAAAAAATAGATGAGCTTAATAAACCTATAGAGCCTATAGAAACAGAACCTACTTTTGGTGCAGTGCCGAAAGGAGCTAAAACAGGTAGACCTGATATTGGTATAACACCAAGTCCTACTCCTAGTGAAAAAACAGAACCACCATCACCTGATGTCGGACAACCTATAACACCTCCTGTTAATGTAACTCCTGTAACACCGACAACTACCCCTAGTCCTGCTCCTATAGCTCAACCAGATTTATCAGGCACTCCAAGATTTGGAGACTTTGGAGGTTTTGGCGATTATGACAGAGACCAGCCACCTAGAGATTTTGAACCTGAGCCTGACCCGGGTGGAGGAACACCAGCACCAACACCAGCACCAACACCAGCACCAACACCAGCACCAGCACCGACTCCAGCACCGACTCCTTCTCCAGAAGAAGATGCTTTAAGAAGTCAAATAGAAGCTCAAGCTCGTGGTGAAATGCCAGAAACAATTACTATTCCTGATGCCTTACAAATAGATGATAGTATAGCTCAAAATGTTACAGTTATGCCAGAACCTACTTCAGTAAACTTTGAAGAAGCTGAAGGAGTACCAGCAGAAACTGTTAGTATTATTAATCAAATAGCACAGGCTCAAGGTCCAGAAGAAGCTAAAGTTTCTACTATACAAGAAATTTTAAAAGTGCCTGAAGATGTTGCAGTTAAGATAGCTCAAGGACAAATCAGACCAGAAAACTTAGCAGAGGCTATTAAAGTTGCTAGAGTTGAAGCTATTCCAGCAGCTACTGTAGCAATAGAAGAAGGTGCTTTAATGGCAGCAGCTCAAGGAGAACTAAGTCCTGAAGCTAAAGCTGAAGCAGCTAAAAATGCTGGACTAACTTTAGCTAGAGTTACTAGAGCTAAAAAACAATTAAGAAATGCTGGTTTATCTGAAGAAGATATCACAGAGCTTGGTAATGACCCTGAAGCTCTTGAAGATAGATTGACAGACTTTACTGAAGAACAACGAGGTATTATTGAGGGTTTACCAGAAGAAGCTTTAGTTTCTAATCAAATTGATAGTTTGTTAGCTGGACTAGAAGCAGGAGAAATACCAATGTGGGCTAGACCTGCTGTAACTAGTGTTGAAAAAATGTTAGCTGCTAGAGGTATGTCAGCTTCAACAGTTGGTCGAGATACTTTAGTTAATACTATTATTCAAGCATCTTTACCAATAGCTCAATCTAATGCTCAAGCTATTCAACAATCAGTAGCTCAACAAAGAGGTATAGAAGCTCAAGCAGCTGAAGCAGATGCTCAAAGAAGACAACAAGCAGCTTTATTTAATGCTGGTAATGTTTTTAAAATGGATTTGGCTAATCTTAGTAATGAACAACAAGCTAATTTAAGTAATAGCAGATTTTTACAAACTGTAAGTTTAACTGAAGCTAAGAATAGACAACAAGTAGCAATCCAAAATGCTATATTAACTTCACAAGCTAACTTAGCAGAAGCTAACTTTGCTCAACAATCACAAATTCAAAATGCTAAAAACTTTTTAAGTATGGATTTAGCTAATTTAAATGCTGAACAACAAAGTTACATGATAGAAGCTCAGCAAGAACAACAAAGAATATTATCTAATCAATCAGCTGAGAATGCTAGAAGACAATTTAATGCTACTTCAGAAATGCAAGTAGAACAATTTAATAATAGTTTAGCAGTTCAAGTTGACCAGTTTAATACTCAACAAACTAATGCAGTTAATCAATTTAATAATACACAACAGAACGCAGCAGCAGCTCGAGATGCTCAAAGACAAGCCGATGTAAATAAATTTAATACGCAATTAAAAACTCAAGTAGCTGAGTTTAATGCTAATCAAGACTTTGCTAGAAATCAATGGAATTCACAAAACAGAGCAGTTGTCGAAGCTTCTAATGTTCAATGGCGAAGACAAGCTAATACTGCTAACACAGCAGCACAAAATGCTATCAATATGCAGAATGCTATGAATGCTTTTAATATGTCACAAACTGCTTTATCTTTTATGTGGCAAGAGTTACGGGATAATGCTGATTATGATTTTAGAGCTGGAGAAAATGAAAAAAATAGAATAGCTCAATTAGTTAGTACAGCACTAGCTTCTGACCCTGAAAGGTATGGTAGTGGTTTAGCAGCAATAGAAAACTTAATAGGAATAATAACAGAGGATATATAAAATGGGATTTTTAAGAAAAGTCTTTAAAAAAGTAAAAAAAGGCATTAAAAAAGTAGTCAGAGGAGTTAAGAAAGTTGTTAAGAAAATTAGCAAAAGTAAAATCCTTAAAACTATAGCACTTGTAGGAGCAGCTTTAGTCACGGGAGGAGCAGCGGTAGGAGCTTTTGGAGGTCAGTTTGCAACTTCAGCAGTAGGTAAAGCATTAATTGGAGCTAAAAACTTTATTACTGGTCTACCTGTAGTAGGCACAGTGGCTAAACCATTTGAGTTTTTAGGAGCTGCTGTGGGTACAGGAGCTGGTAAAGTTACAGACTTTTTAGGTTTTACAAGTGAAGCAGGAAGATTAAATTTAGATAAAATAGCTTTTGACCCTGTTAATAATTCATATTTAAATATTGAAACAGGACAACCTTTAACTCAATCTGAAATATCTAATTTACCTGCTTCTTTTAAAGATACAGCACAAGTATCTGGTTCTTATTTAGATGCTAGTGGTAAAATTGTAAGAGCAGGGGATAAAGTTGAAACAGTAAAACAAACAGGATTCTTTGATACTACTGCAGGTCAATTTGTTAGAGATGTAGGTATGAGTTATGCTGAATCAAAGCTACAACCAGACCCAGAAATACCGGGTCAATATGTAGGCTATGGAGGCGATGAACAAAGTATGTTAGACCCATTACAAGTGTCTTTTGCTCAACCAGCTGTCAATTTAAATGATGCTTATAATAATTTACAGTTTGGAACAGGAGATGTTGGTTACTTAGCTAGTGATTTATATAGACAAGAAACTGTAGGAGGTATGGTATAATGGCACAACAAAGAGAATTAAGACCTGTAGTATCTAATAATTTAACAGATGCTGTTGAGCAGGTTATTTTAGATGCTCAAGCGGCTGGTGTTGACTTAGATGATATTGAAGATAAACCAAAAGTTAGAGGTCAGCTTAGAGATAGTCAAGAAGGTTTAGATAAACTAGTAGCTTTAAAATCTCAAGGTGCTGCTATACCCGGACAATCTTTAACAAACAGTCCTGACCAACCTTATCCATGGGAACAACCAGCAGAGTTTGCTAACCCTAGAGATGCTATTGATGCTATCTTAACTCAAATACTACAACCAGAAGCAGTAAAAGAAATTATTAATGCTTTATCAAACGGAGCTAGTGTTGGTGATTTAGCTATGGCAATTACTTATGCTAAATTTACTGAAGGTAAAATTAACCCAGATACTATGCTTCTAGTCATGGAGCCTATTATGTATTTAATTATGAGCATAGGTGAGGAAGCAAACATACAGTACAACATTGATAACGATGATATTGATGAAGAAGACGAAGAAGAAATAGCAGAAAAATTACAAGAGTTTGAAAATGTTTTTGAACAAATACAAGCAGGTGCTATGGATAAAGAAATTAAACCAGAAAATTTAACTGAAGGAGTAGTAGAGAAATCATTACTCGACAGAGTTAAAGAGGCTGGTCCAGAAATTAGACAAAGTTTATTAGCGAGGGAAAAAGATGAGTGATTATTTAAAAGATTCTAAATTTGGTCAAGTAGCCACTAGTTTATTAGGTCAAGGAAAAAAAGCAAAACGTAGAGACTTTGTTTACAGTTTGCTCGGTGGGTTCTTGAAAGGACAACAAAGAAGATTAAAGCAAGGTTTGAATGATGCTTACAATAATTTACAAATGGAGTACGATAGTATTTTTAGAAATAATCAAGCTAAATATGAATTATCAAAAGATGATAGAGCTGACTATCAAAGTTACCTCAAAGACCCTGAAGAGTTTAAAAGATTAAAAGCTATTGAGCTATTTAATAGCGACCCTTCAGTTTTAGCTTCAGGTAAAAACTACACACAAATAAATCAGTTAGACCCTGACAGTAGAAAGTATGCTTTAGAACTCTACAATAAATATCAAGATGAAGCAGAAAAAGATATTCAAAAACTAGGTAAAGCTCCAGAGGTTTCTATGGCTACTTATGAAATGTATAACAAAGCAGCTATGGATTCTTATAAAGCTAAGTATGCTGCTTTAAGTAATGACCCAGCTAAACAGAACTTATTAAATGCTGCTTTTGCTAAAATATTTCCTAATATGTTTGCAGCTGAAAGAGGTCAATATGAAGTCGCTGTTGAGAATGCCGAGGCTAATAAGAAAGCTCAAGATAGAATGAGCTTAAATTATGTCAAGCCTCTCGAACAACAAGAACAAGAAGATAATCAAGCAAGTGTAGATAATATTAATAAAGCAGCTCAAGAAGTTGAGATGCCTATGCTTTATACTTCAGCTGAAAGATTAAAACTAGATAAGAATAGTTTCTTAAATAAAGTAAATCAATCTGGTTATAAATTAACTTTAGAAGATTTAGATAGAGCTGCTGTTCTAGGAGTCGAGATACCGGGCTTACCGGGCTTTAATGACATTATAGCTGGTGAAAGACCAGTATTACAATCTGCTTTTGTTAAAGCTCAAAAGGCAATACAAGATGGTCAAAATCCACTTGACGTTTTAATTGGTAGAGAAAGGGATGTTTATGCTATAGCTATAGGCACAACTGCTATGGCTTATGATACAAATAAAATGGACTTTGAATTGTCTAAGTTAAACTTAAAAAGTGCAAAACAACCTAGTTTTAAAAGAACTATAAATCAAGAAGAAGAAGAAGTTCTTAATACAAAACTAAGAGACGACTTTAAAATATTAATTGAAGAAGAAGGTAACGAAATAGATTTTCAATTATCTGAATTAACAAATGAAAGAGGTGATAGTTTAGAAAGTTACTTTATTAGTACAGCTATTAGAACTGCTCAAGAACTACAAAGATTTCCTCAATTTTCTGGTCCAACCGGAAGACAAAAAGCTTATCGTCAAGCAATAAAAATACAAATGTTTGGTTTAGAAAAAACATCAAAAGGTTTCTTTGGATTTGGTCAAGAATTTAAATATAATCCTGTTGATGTTAATTGGTTTAAATTAATAGAAAAACCAGAGTTAAGTTTAAATGATGCTGAATATTTTGTTAAAGGATTAAATAACTATGAATATGCTTCTAGATATAGTTCTAGTTTTAAAAAAATAATGGGTAATGAATTTAACGCAGGACCATACAGATTCTTTGTCAAAAATGATAATGTCAGAAATGATAATGTTTGGGATTACGAAGTTATAGAAGAGGATTAATTTTGCCAATTAGTAATAACATTAATATTAATAAAAATATTTCTTTACAACCTCCAGTAGAAACCTATACCCTTAATGACTTAAGAAACGATGATGAGTTTAATCAAAGAACTACAAGATTCTTACAGTCTATTGGCGAAGGTAAATCTGCTGATGATTTATTTGGGTTTTTTAGAGGTATGGAATATAATCTTGGCGATGCTACTCAAGCTATGTTTCAAACTAAAAAGTTTGATGACCAACAAAAAGAGGATTATTTATATTTAAAAAATAAATTTGATAATGCTAAAGTTGGTGATTGGATAGAGTGGGCTAGAACTTCTGCTGATATTGGTCAAGAAATATTAACAGACCCTACACTAATAGCTAGTGCTTTATTTATTCCTTGGACTGGGGGTACTTCTTTAGCAGCTCGTTTATCAGCTGGTAAAGCTGTGCAAACTGGTTTAAAAGTAGCAGCTAATAAAGCTGTGCAAGAAGGCACTAAAAAAGGTTTTGCAGCTTTACCGGGTCAAGTTCTTAATAAACCTTTAACACCTGTACAAACTCATGCTCTTGTTGGAACTGAAGGCATGGTTTATGGTTCTTCTTATGACTTTTTAAGACAAAATAGAGAAATTAATGTTGGTCAAAAAGAAGATTATAATTTAGCAGAAACTTTAACTACTGGAGCTTTGGGTGGTGCTTTAGGCTATGGAGCTTCTTTTGGTCTTAGACACTTAGCTCAAACTCCAAGTTATCTTAGGTCTATCGAAGAAAAAAGATTAGCAAAAATAGATTTAAATGATGATTATAAATCTACTAAACTAGAACAAGCAAGTCAAATTGCTTTAGATGCATTAAATCTTCTAACCAAACCTACTAGTTCTTTTTTAATTAAAGCAAAAAAATCTCCAACTCTAAGTAAACTAATTAAATTATTTAGATATGATGCTGAGAAAAGTTTAATAGCTGAAGGAGCTGGTCAAACTCCTAAAATGAATGATGCTTATAGTGAAAAACTAGGAGATTTTATAGGTACTCGTTTAGAAAAACTAAAAGAAATATTTATAAAATATGATTTATATGAACTAGGCAGTAAAGACGAAGTTATGCCTTTTTCACAAGGAGCTGTTATAAATCCATTTAGAAGTAAAAAAAGAAGAACTAGAAAATCTATTTTAAAATCTTACAGACTTAATGAGCAAACAAACCTAGACCTAGCAAATTATATTAGAACTGGTAATCGAGAAGGATTAGACGATAACTTAGTTAAAGCTGGAGATGAAATAAGAGCCTTACTTGCAGAAATATTAGAGTCAGGGCAAAAAACTGGTCTTAACATTGGAGAAATGCAAAACTTTTTTCCCCGTGTTTGGTTACAAGGAGCTTTAACAGAAGGAGGAGGAGCTAAGTTTATTAATAAATTAGCTAAAGATGAGTTTAACGGTGATGTTGCTAAAGCTAGAGAAACTTGGAAAAATATGACAAATCTTGATATGATTGATGGAACTAGTGCTGCTCCTATATCTTCAATAAAAGCCTCTAGAAAACTTTTGAAGATTGACGATAGTAAATATAGTGAATTTTTAGATAATAATGTTGAAAATGTTTTACAAGATTATATTTTTCAAGCTGGTAAACTTATTACTAGAAAAGAATTATTTGGAGAAACACCTGAAGAGTTTAAAGAAAGATACATAAATAAAATTATTAATGAACTTAAAGGTAATTTTAGTGAAAGAGAAATTAATAAGCTAGTTAGTATTTATGAATTTACTACTGGACAAAAAGGTTACATAAACAGTCCAACACTTAGATTCTTGTCTGACTTTATTCAAGTAAGCACTCAAACAGCTTTATTACCTTTTGCAACTATTACAAGTTTTGCAGAAATTGGAGTGCCTTTATTACGAGGAGCTGAGTTCCAACCTTGGGCTAAATCATTTTTGGGTGGAATAGCAGATTCAGCTGATGAATGGTGGAAAGGAGTACAAGTAGCAACGGGTAAAGATATTGGACCGGAAACTCGTAGTTTAAATAGAAGAGAACTTAATGCTTTTAATAGGTCTGTAGACATGGCAAAAGAAGATAGAGCTATGGCTATTTATGGACAAGCTTTAGGAAGAAACTCTACTAAAATTCAAAATACTTTTTTTAAAAGTGTTTTTTTACATGACTGGACAAGGTTTGTACAATTAGTAGGTTATGATACTGGTAAAGGTATGATAATTAGAAATTTAGAAGATTTATCTAAAGGTGGTTTAGACAGGACAACCCGACAAAGATTAGCAGGAGAATTAAACGAATTAGGTATAGATATAGAAGCTGGATTAAAATGGGTAAGAAATGGAGCCGAACATACAGATGATTTTTATTTAAAGCAAGTTAGAAAAGGAGCCGGAAGATATACTGATGAAGTTGTAATGAACCCTACTACTGCTGCTAATCAAAAACCTTTAGTGCATTCTCATCCTTTAACTAAATGGGCTTTTGGCTTACTAGGATTCCCAACAGCATTTTCTAATACTGCTATTAAAAACGCAGTTAGAGAAATAACTAAAGATATAAAAAATGGTAAAACTTCTAGACTAGCAACTCCAAAAGTCTTATCAGGTATTCTGGTTATGATGTCTGCTGGTATAATTGGTAACACTATTAGAACAAGAGGTCGTAATTTAGAATTATTTAATGAAGGTAAAAAACCATTATGGAACTCTGACCCAAGTGCAACTGGTTTAGAAAATACTGGAATATTAAATGATGCTTTAATTAGGTCAGGATTATACGGACCATTTGAATACTATGTTAGATATGAACAAGCTAGAAAATTTCAAAATAATATTACAGCTGCTTTAACTACTGTTACTGGACCAGCTGTAGGAGACATTGTCGATTATATTAGAGCTTCTCAATACAGAGGAGCAACTGCTGAGGCTTTGTTTAGAAAGGCTCCTTTTATTACAGTATTAAGAAGTCAGTTCCCAGAAACATATAAACAGGCACTTGATAAAGTCAGAGAAATAGATAAAGCTGGAGAGCCTATTAGACGTGTTGAAGATGAAGTAATAAGATTTGCAACAGGTGGTTTAGTCTCAGGACCAGAAGTACCTTTTACCCAAGAAAACCCAGCAGACCGTATCAATCCTTTGACTGGTGAACCTTATCAAGAACAGATGAGTAGGCTAGGTTTTGCTGAGGGTAGTAAAGATGTTGTAAAAGAGGCTTTAAAAATTGAACAGTTTGAACCTACTTTTTCAGTTGGTGAGTATTTAAATATACCTACAGTCAAAGATGCTCGTATAAATTTTGGCATGAAAGATAATTATATTAATAAAGAAATTTTAACAGGCATTATTACTGAAACAAATCTAATAAGAAAATATCGTGATAAAGGTTTCAAAAAATATAACAATCCTAAAAAACTAGAAGCTCATTTAGATAATTATATAAATAAAGTAGCTAAAAATACTGAAGAAGCACCCGGAGTTTTAAATAAAAATTTAATGAAGGAAACAATGTATAAATATTTATATACAGAAAATTAATGATACTCTACACAGAACAACAACTAGAGGAAGCTTGGCGAGATAATTGCAAAGCTAGAGCAGGTCTTAATTTACCTTGGGTAACTATTGAAGATTATAGACCTTTGTATGAAAAAGAAATGGAAAAATTTATGTTAGGAGAATTTGAATAGTGGGTTTTCCTTTTGAAATAATAACTATGTTAGCCTCCACAGTTCTTGGTGGTTTAATGAGTGTTTGGGCTGAGAGTAGAAAAGCTAAGGCAGAGCAACAAAAACTTTTAATAACCCGTGGTGAGTTTGGCATGAAAGAAAGGCAACAGTCTTTAGACCATGGTTTAAAAGATAAAGGCTTTGCTTGGACTAGAAGAATCATAGCTTTGACTTCAGTTTTTGCTATTGTGTTACTACCTAAACTAGTAGCAGTCTACTATCCAGATGTTTCCGTGACTGTTGGTTACACTAATTGGAATCCGGGCTTTTGGTTCTTGAAAGAAGGTAGAGAAATATTTGAATGGGTTACATTTCAGGGCTTGGTAATTACACAATTAGATACTAACTTAGTCTCAGCAATTATAGGTATGTACTTTGGTGGTAGTTTAGTTAAAGGTAGATAATGAATACAAAAACATGGATGGACATTTTAGAAACTGTAGGAATTCCTGCGGCTTTTGCTGTAGCAGCTGGGTGGATGGTTTGGAAACTATTTAATCATTTGATAGCAGATGTCCATAAAAAACTAGATACTCAACATAGCATGATAGTAGCTTTAATAGATAGGATAAGACAAATAGACAACGATATAATAAGAATAGACACAATGTGTCGGACAGCTATGGGAGTGCCTGTAGATGTAGATAGATTAGCAAGGGCAGATGGAAAAAAAGACCAACGAAAAGATTGAGGAAATTATGTTAAAAAGCTTAGAACTAACCCTATTAATTGCAGGGTTTTTAGTTATGACTGCTGGTGTCAGCGGTAATATATTTGCCGATGAATTAGTACACAAATTTAAGTCGCCTTCTTTTAGTGGGCTAAATACTTCAGCTCACTATCTTACTATTGAGAATCAAGAGTTTAATAGAAAGGCAGCTATTAAAGCTGAAATAAAAGCTTATCGAGAAGAGCTAGAAAGAGAAGCAGATAATACAACTCTAGCAAGATTTATCAGAAACTTAGAATCAAGAATATATGCTCAATTATCACGACAGTTAGTAGATGCTTTGTTTGGTGAAGACCCAAGCACAGCTGGAGTGTTAGAGTTAATGGGTAATACTATTGAATATACCGTTAGTCCAGACGGTACTATGATTACATTAAAGATTACAGATGCAGAGGGGAATGTTACAGAGATTACTGTTCCTATCGGTTCTTTTACTTTCTAGTTGTTCAAGCCTTAGACACAGTTCTCTATTAGATGAGAATGTCATAGGAGCTTATTCAAAGAAAAGACCAAGTACCGTATTAGAGTTACAGTCAGAAGAGTTAAAAAACTTAAGACCGGCTAGAATTAAGCCGACTATTGCTATTTATCCTAATAGCTTCACAGACCTAACAGGGCAAAGAAAGAGTAACAGTACCTTTGCTTTATTTAGTTCTGCTATAACTCAATCACCTGATGCTTTACTTATCAGGGCTTTTAAACATGCTGCAGATGGTCAATTCTTTACAGTTGTCGAAAGAGTAGGTCTAGATAACTTAACTAAAGAACGACAAATAATTAGAACAACCCGCAAAGACTTTGAAGATAATACAGAGTTAAACCCTCTTATCTTCGCAGGTCTACTGGTTCAGGGCGGAGTCATTTCGTATGACACGAACCTAAAAAGTGGTGGTAATGGTGCTAGATATCTAGGCATCGGCATGAGCCGCCAATATCGTGAAGACACTGTGACAGTTTCTTTACGACTAGTTTCTGTTAATACCGGAGAAATATTAATAGAAGTACTAACATCAAAGACTATCCTATCTGTAGGAGTTTCTAATGATATCTTTAGATTCATTGAAGCTGGGACAGAGTTAGTAGAAATAGAATCTGGTGTTACACAAAACGAAAGTGTATCTATTGCTCTCCAAAAAGCGATAGAGACAAGTGTACTAGAAATAGTACAACAAGGAATAGAGAGGAGATTTTGGAGTTATGAATAGAATAATTATATTATTAGCTTTCTTAGGCTTTATAGCCAAAGCCGACAATGAAATATACATCAATCAAGTTGGTTCAGACTTAAACCTAGATGTTGAACAACTAGGCGGTTCCAACCTTATTGGTGGTCTTGATGCTGTTTCAGGTCAAATGACTGCACTAGAATTAACTGGTGGTTCTATGACTTTAGACATCAATCAACTTGGGGATTCCAACAAATTTATTGGAGACATTATCTTAGATTCACTAGTAGGTTTTTTTGAATTTGATGGTGATAGTAATACTTTTGAAATTCAAGTAGACCCAACAGATACTTATAGTGCTGATGGTGGTAATTACTATGTTGATGTTACAGGCTCAAGTAATGACTTTGAGTTAAATGTTGCAACAAATGCTTTAGCAGAATACTTAGACCTCGACTGGATTATCAATGGTGATTTAAATACCATAGATTACACAGTAGATATTGATGGAGCCACATCTTATTTAGATATAGATGGTGACTCAAACAGTGTGGTCTATAATGGTAGTGGTTATGCTGATGGTTATTTTTATCTAGACCAAACAGGTAGCAGTCGAGCATTTAATATTACACAGAGTTCAACTTTAGCAAGTGATTGGCTTAAGATTATTTCTACTGGCAATAATGGCACTGTCTGTATCATACAATCAGATTCAGGCAGCACAAGTTGCTAGTATAGGAAGCATAACAGAATTAAAAGGTATAGGGAGAGTAGTAAGGGAGCAAGACCCCTTTACTGCTGCTCTCGCTTTTACTATTAATAGTTTTGATAATGTCGAAACTTCTAATGGTCGAATAGGTATAACTTTTCTAGACGACTCGCAGGTTCGACTTACCGAACACTCACAGTTAGTTATAGATGAGTTTATCTATGACCCTGACCCATCTAAATCTAAGATGGCTCTACAGTTTGCTAGTGGTACAGCTAGGTTTATTACCGGCAAATTAGCCTCTATCAATAAAGAAAACATCTCTATCAAGACTCCAAGTGCTACTATCGGTATTAGGGGAACAGACTTTACTGTTACTGTTGATGAACTCGGCAGGTCTTTAATAATACTATTACCAAATGAACAGGGAATTGCTTCTGGTGAAATAGTTGTTTCTACTTTAGCAGGACAAGTAGTTCTCAACAAACCCTATCAAGCTACTACAGTTGAGTTGCTTGAAACAACACCTAGTAGTCCTGTTATTTTAGACTTGACTCTAGATATTATTGACAACATGTTGATTGTCAATCCACCAAAACAAGACTCAGATTTTGTTAATGAAGAAAAACAAACAGATGGCTCGGACAATATTCTAGACATAGACTATTTAGAGTTTGACGAACTAGAACAAGACTACTTAGCAGAAGATAACTTAGAGTTCACCGAACTTGATATCAACTATTTAGATGTAAATTTCTTAGAAGACCTTCTAAGTATTATAGAAGAAGTTGATGAGTTAGAACAAAATGTTTTGAACACTGGTGATATTAGTGTTCAAGGCACAGCTTTTGGTTTTGACTCTAACACTCAAGTAAATACTTTTATTACTGACACAGTTATAACTTTCTTAAGACAAGTAGAAGACACAGTAAGATTAGATTTAGATACTAACAACAGTTATAAGGTTTTAATTATACAAGATGGCAAAGCAATTACTATTACTCTTAATGGCGGTAGTAACTCTTCCATTACTATCAAGCAGTCTTCCGGATGAAGTGGGCTAGTCTTTTACTTTTTTTATTGACACTTCCCTTAGTGTTCAATGCTCCGCCTTTGGAGATACTAAGACTCAAAACCTTTGATGCCCTTGTCAAGACTCCAGAGCCTACTGGTTACTTTACTATCCTCAACATTGATGAAGAGTTTATAGACCAGCAAGGTGGTTATCCTTTACCTCGTCAGACCCTAGCAGACATACAACTTAAGTTATTACAACAAGGAGCCTTGGGGGTTGGCTGGACAATACTCTTTCCTCATCCTGATAGACTAGGAGGCGATGAAGCCTTTGCTGAGATGCTTGGTTTAGCTCCTAGTGTCATAGCAATGCCCGAAGTAAATAATAATAAATATCCACAGACACACGGAACAGTTATCTTAGGACCTGATATTAGTTTAACTCAAGCTCAAGGTTTCTTAGAAAACATTCCAGTCTTAAAAGCCTCTGCAGCTCAAGGAGCTGTGTCAGTGCCGGTTGATATAGATAATCTAGTTAGACAGATACCCCTCATCCAACAAACCCCAGAGGGCTGGGTAGCTTCTTTTGGTACAGAAGTTCTTAAGATACTTGGCGGTGGCAATACTTATCAAATAAAAACCAACGAGAACGGTATAGAGATGATAAGAGTAAAAGGTATACCACCTATCTCTACAGACTCAGCAGGTAAAAAATGGATTAGTTGGGTCAAGACACCAGAGACTAACCTAACTGAAATGGATGTGCAGGGTAAGTTTGTTTTTGTTGGTTTTACTGCTTCTGGAATACAGAGACAACTAGCAACTCCTGTGGGTTTATTAGAGCCACATAAAATTCAAGCAGCCTTAGCTGAGTCTATTTTACTGGAGACACCTAGCATACCAGACTATCGTTTGTTTGCTGAACTAAGTATCTTAGTAGTAGCTGGTTTACTCGTAGGTATTTTAACTGGTTTCTTAGGTATTACTACAGGTTTAGTCTCAGCCTTAAGTATCTTTAGTGGGGTAGCTTATCTTGGTTGGTCTTTCATACAGCAGAATCTTTTGATAGATGTCACATGGACTCTAATAAGTTTATTTTTAATTTCTGCTCAACAGTTCTATCTAAACTTTAGAACTCAGTTTAAACTTAGACAACAAATCAAGAAGCAGTTCTCTACTTATCTTGACCCTCGACAAGTGGCTAGACTACAAAAGAATCCAGAGTTATTAAGATTGGGCGGTGAAAGAAGAAACTGTACGATAATGTTTACAGATGTCAGGGGTTTTACTTCTATGTCAGAGAAACTAGAACCAGAAGAAGTTATTGAGATAATGAACAAAGCTTTAACTATTCAAGCAGATGCAGTCAAAGCTAATGAAGGAATGGTAGATAAATATATCGGTGATGCTATGATGGCTGTTTGGAATGCTCCAGTAGATGTTGAGAACCATGAGCAAAAAGCTATTAAGACAGCTCTTCAAATAACACACGCAATGCAAGAAGCACAGTTAGATATTGAGATTGGTATAGGAATAAACTCTGGAGAAGTTGTTGCAGGAAATATGGGAAGTGAATCTCGTTTTGAATATAGTGTTTTGGGCGATGCATGTAATCTTGCAGCTCGGTTAGAATCTTCATGTAAATCTGTTGGTAAAAATTTAGTTATTGGTGAGGCAACCATTAGCAAATATAAAGGTAAAGTAACAGAGTTAGAGTCTATTTTTGTCAAAGGTAAGGAAAAACCGGTAAAAATCTACACAATTTAAGCTAAATGCTCTGAGAGCCTCAGATATCGCTTCTAAGCAATTTTGTTAGTTTTTGGACATATAGTATTACTTGAATGCTTTACGTTCAATACAAGCGATTCTGTGAGGTCATTTTTTCACAGATTTAGTTTTTTAGTGCATTAACTTCTTTTTCTAGAAACTTATGTAGTGGTTCGAGTTTAACTTTACCATTTCTAACAATACTTTTAATCATCTCTCTTTCATGGAGAGGAAACACAGTATCGATTTTATTTTCTGGTAACATGCTAAGCTCTGTTACAATTTTATTTTCTCTAGTTAATAAAACTTTAAAGCTAATTAAGTTTGCTTCTTTATTATTCATTTATATTTTCTAAGTTACTAAAAGTAACTTTATCTTGTCTACCTCTTAAACCTGCCTTCATGTAAGTAGTAGCCCTACCTTCAAAAAAGTTTTGATGTTCAACACCCATAACTTCATCTAGCCAAGTAAGAGGATTTTCTTTTTGATTGTAATTAGGTTTAAGACCTAGTTGTAAAAGTCTTCTATCAGCAATATAACGATTGTACTTGTACATATCTTCTTTAGTTAAGCCTTGAATATTACCCATTTCAAAAACTAAATCTAAAAATTTATCTTCTAGTTCAACCATTTGTCTACAGATATCGTATATCTCTTTTTTAAATTCATCTGTCCAAATATCTATGTTCTCTTGAATGAATTGTCTAAACAGTTTAGTCATAGCTTCGACATGCATGGACTCATCACGAATAGAGTAAGTAACTATCTGTCCCATGCCTTTCATCTTGCCGAACCTTGGAAAGTTTAATAAGATTGCAAAACTTGAGAACAACTGTAGTCCTTCAGTAAAGGCTGAGTAGACTGCTAAAGTTTTAGCTATACTTCTTTTATCTTGTCTAGTAGTCTTAATATCATTGATATATTCATGTTTGTCGGACATCTCTTCATACTCAGCAAAAGCTTTATACTCATTATCAGGCATACCAACAGTATCAAGTAATAAACTGTAAGCATGTTGATGAATAGATTCCATATTAGCAAACGAACCCATCATCATACGAGCCTCTGGTTTTTTAAATATTCTCATATATCTGTCTATATAACCAGCACCAACATCAACATCTGATTGAGTAAACAATCTAAATATTTGTGTTAGTAAATTCTTTTCAACATCCGAAAGGTCTTGCCAATCCTTAACATCTGTATGTAGTGGCACAGACTCCGGCATCCAATGCATTTGATTTTGCAGGACATAGTAATCAAACATCCATGCATCATCAAAAGGTTTATAATATTCTCTATTTGCTAGTAAACTCATAATCTAACTCCCTTAATCTTTTAATATTTTCAGTTGCTTCTACATATTTTTTAAACAGCTTATCAAAAGTAGCCACCATATCAGGGTGGTCGGCTACTGCAACTGGATTAGTAATATACAACCTTAAATTAGTTTTAGCTATTTTTTGTTGTGCTGAGTATTTTTCATACAAAGCTTCAAATAATTCATTAGTAAACATTTTATTTTTTACTCCTTTTAATTTTTTTTAACCATTTAGCACCATCTCGTTCAGCATCTAAGAATACTGCTCTAGTGAAAAGTAAAGGTATAATAACACTACAATGCACTGCAAAAGAGACAACAGAGTTATAACCATACCAACCCATGTAGTAAGTAGCAAGTAAACCAAAAAAGAAACTCCAAACTGTAAACAAAACTAAAGTAAAGTAAGCCTGTATAGATGGGTCTGGTATATACTTAAGAGGATTATATCTATTGTCCATAACTAATTTCCAACAACTGTCTATCCAATATATTGTTTCTAATAATTTTTTTTTCATCCTTGTCCTCTATATTTTTTAAAGCTTCTTCTTTTATGTTTGTTCATCGTAGATGTTGCTAAGTTACCTTGCCCTTGCGAAGTTTTTTTACCGTTTACTCCTGCAACTGGTTTATGTGCGGTAGAAAACTGACTCTTTGATTTCTTCGGCACTATCCCTCACAAGCTATACAACCCTCGTCTAGTTTAATACGAGGTATTTTAATATTAACATTCTCTGCATTCCTTGCAGCATTCGACCTAAAATAATACAAAGATTTTAACTTACAAGCACCATACCAATGCACATCATTAACATACTGCATGTAATCATCATGTACTTCTTGAGACTCAGTGGCTTTAGGTAAGACAAAAAATAAATTTACTGATTGAGATTGACAAATAAACTCTTGTCGTTTGTAAGCATGTTCAACTAACCATATCTGATTTATTTCATTAGCAGTTTTAAATAACTCTTTTTCTTCTGCTGTTAAAAATTTTAAGTGTTGTACCGAACCATCATGTCCAGCAATGTCTTTCCAAGTCTCTATTAACTCTTGTCCTTTTAAACCTTTAGACCTAAGAAGTTTTTCTAAATACTTATTCTTTACTTGGTAGCTCCCCGAAAGAGTTTTGTGTGTATAAACGTTAGCCCTGTAAGGCTCAATCGAAGGAGAAGTCCCGCCACATATAATACTAGAAGAAGCATTAGGAGCAACAGCAAGAAGATGAGCATTCCGAACCCCACTACCAGAGATATCAGGAGCTTCTCCCCTTGTATCAGCAAGTCTTTGAGAAGCCTCGAAAGCTTTTGCTTTGATGTGGCTAAATGCTTTATGGTTGAAGCCAGAAGCAAAGATGCTTTCAAAAGGTATTTGTTTAGATTGTAAGTAAGCATGGAAACCCATTGCTCCCAAGCCAATCGACCTTTCTCTGTAAGCTGAATAAGCTGCTCTCGTAAAACCCTCTTTACCTGCTCGTATATATTTTTTAAATCTTTTAAAATTAGCATTGTATTCTCCTAGCTGTGTAGTATCTACTGCATTATCTATAAAGTGTTGCAGTACATTGTCTAGCATAGTAACTAAATCATTAATAAAGTTTTTCTTTTTAGACCACTTATCAAAATGTTCTAAGTTTACCGAAGACAAACAACAAACAGCTGTTCTTTCTTCATCAGTAGGTAGAGTAATTTCAGAGCATAAGTTACTTTGTTTAATCTCTAAACCCAAATCTTTTTGTTTTTGTGGTAAAGCTTCATTACAAGTATCTAAGTTGACTATGTAAGGCTCTCCAGTTTCTGCTCGAGCATTTAATAATTGCCACCATAAATCCCTTGCATTAATAGTTTTGACAGCTTCGTTTGATTTAGGGTCAATCAATCGCCATTCTTCATCGTTTTCAATAGCTCGTAAAAATTCATTATTAATATTGACTCCATTGTGTAAGTTCAAGCACTTTCTATTAATATCACCACCTGACTCTTTCCTCATATTAATAAACTCTTCAATCTCTGGGTGCCAAATATTCATGTAAGCAGCATAACTACCTCTTCTTGTTACACCTTGATTAAAGGCTAACATCTGTGAATCTACAACATGCATGAAGGGGATTGAACCAGTAGACTTACTACCGTGAGCAGTAGATACACCGTTACTACGCACATCTCCCCAATATCCACCAATACCTCCGCCTGAACTAGCCAACCATATATTCTCATCATAATGAGATGACAAACCAATTCGGCTGTCAGGAACATAATTAAGGAAACAACTAATAGGTAGCCCACGACTTGTTCCCCCGTTACTAAGTATAGGAGTGCTAAACATGAACCAACAACGGGAACTGTAGTTGTACAGTCGTTGAGCCAGTTTAAAATCCGTAACTCCTTTGAATGTTGCTCCGAAGACGGAGGCTCTTGCGAATGCTTCTTGGGCATGTGTTTCTTCTCCTGTAAAATATCTATCTTTTAGAGTATCTAAACTAAATTTATCTAAAAGCTTTTCATTATCATAATTAATCTTGATGCCTAGATATTCTTTTGCTCCTACTTTATCTTCCATCATTCTCCTGTAGCAAAAAATTTCTTTAGTCTGTCATGGACATATAACATGATTATACCGTAGTGAATAATCTTTAAAAGGTCTTCTCTGTTTCTACCTCCTTTTTTACCATATCTCATAGCATACTTAATTATATTACCAATACAAAAACCCTCACCATGTCCGGACTCTATAATTACATCTGCTGCTTGATACTTACCAGCCGAATAGTGTTGTCTATAAGTAGAATCAACATAATCTTTTATTTCTTTTATTAGTTTATCTTCGTTAAGTTTATATTTTATATTCATTTTAGTATATCTTTTAAAGTTATATCTGGATTTTTCTTGACCTGCTTGTAAAACCAACGTAAAGAATAAGCACTAACCATCATTTTATTATTAGCATACACATGTGTTTGTGTCGGTAAAAAATTGTTCAAGTTGTTGACAGTTATTTTTTCACTATCTTCACCTTCAGGCACCATAGTTTTCAACCACTCTATTAACAATTCTTTACTTCTTCGTCTTAATCTTTTTGCTTTCTTACCATTCATAATACAGCAGAGTCATAGTTTTTTACTAATTTCCAATAAGTTAGTAAGCTTTCAAACATTTTAATATGCTTGATATGAGATTCTTTATCCCAGATATGACCTAAAACCAAATCAGTTTGTTGTCTATCTACGAAGATTGAAACCCTTTCAGGTTTAGAAAACCCACAGCCTTCAGCATAAGCAGATAATTGCATACCATGTTCATCATAGACTAATTTAGCAGGTTCCTTATCTACTAAATTATCTTTTGTTTTAAAGTCTACAAAAATACCAGACTTAGAATATAAATCTATTTTACCTCCATAGCCTTTTTCAGAACAAAAAGAATCCTCAGCAATCCATTTTTCATTAGGAAAGTGCTGGTCTAAAAATGCTTTAACAGCAAAATAAGATTTGTTTTTAGATTTACCCTCAAAACCTTTTTCAATGAGAGCATGTATTTTAGTACCTTGACTAGCGGCAGTTTGCCCTATCTCTCTCTGAGCAGTTTTACATCTGTAAATAAACTCTTCTACTGACTCTTCTTCTGTTTTCTTTAAAGCAACAGAAGCTTCTAAAGCTTTGTTTATCTTCCAGTTTTCTAGTGATGGTTTTGCTACTAGATTTAAAATAGTAGTAACAGAAGGAACTAGTCCTTCTTTCTTAGCATCTCTGAGGGTAGTGTTTCGTTCTTTACCGTTTGCTCCTACTATGGTGTAGGCAGGTAAGCCTTCTCTGTCATACCAGTGTCCGGCTTCCGATGTGAACTTATTAATATTATACACTTCAGATTTAGAAGTGTCCACTATATCTTTATTTTTGTTTGTCATTTTTTTCTATTTCTTTCTTGAAAGCTTTAATAACATCAGATGAAAATAGTTTTTGAAGATTTATTAAATACATCCTACTAGCATTATGGTCGCCACCACAAACTGTTTTAAAGTAATCTAACTTTTCAACGATAGATTTAAGGACTTCAGTGCTGAAAACTAAAGTACAGAACTCTTTATCTCCAACACAGAGATTATGAAACCAGTAATCTGATTCAGTAGCTTTTATACCAGAGGGCTTACCATAGCTTTCATACTCAATAGCTATATTTCCTGTTTTCATCCACATGCCTCTCTCAGATTTAACTTCAATCTTTTTATTGAAAAGCATCTCAGCTACTTTATCTTCTCTGATACTGCCATATTCAAGGTCAATATCAAATTTCTTTCGGTCTTTTTTAGTGGGTTTCACTCCAGTTGTCTCCGACTTTGTATTCGCCATCGAGAGGACATCGCATATTAAAGTACTCACCGGCATCTTGAATACTCTGAACAGCTAATTGTCCTGCTCGTTCTGCTTGGCTTTCTTTGACCTCAAGTTGCCATTCATCGTGAATGTTTGCAACAAACTTAAAATTAATCTTAGCTTCTTTTAGTTTGTTATGCAATAAAATTAAAGCTTTTTTCATTACTATGGCTCCTCCTCCTTGTAATAAAGAGTTCAAAGCAGCATGTTTGTGTCTTAAAAATATCTTTCTACCGTCTAATCCTTTGAGGAAATTTCTTTGAGCCGCTGTTTCAACTCTTGTCTTAAGAGATTTAAGTGCTGGTAAACTAGCAAGAAACTGTTCTCGCAGTTGTTTACCATCTGCTCTATTTCCTGCAACGATGCTTCCAATTTTTTCATCTCCTGCTCCGTATATAAGTGCATAGATGAAAGTTTTAGCCTCGTCTCTTGATTTAAGTCCAGCAAACTCTTGATTAGTTGTGTGAATGTCTCCATTGATAATTTCATTTATATATTCCTCGTCTGACATATAGTGAGCTAACATCCTTAGTTCTAGCCCTGAAGCATCTATACCTACTAACTTATAACCTTTTGGCACTGTCCAACAAGCACGACACTCTTTACCATAAGGACTGTATACTGCCGGTACTTGAGCCATGTTAGGATTTCGATGCGACATTCTACCAGTAATTGTGCCAGTAGAAATAACAGCACCATGCACCCTACCATCGTCTTTAATATTATCTATCCAAGACTCTATTTGACCAACCCTTTTTTGTATTAATAAATATTCAGCTATTAACTGAGCTTCTTTAATATGTGCAATCTTGCTTAAAGTTCCTTCATCAACTATTGGTTGTCCGGTAGGGGTAAACCTTTTAGGTTGCCAACCAAAATCAATAAGATACTCGCCAATCTGTTGACGAGAGCCGAGATTAAATTCTCTAAGTTCTTTTCTCATAAAAGGAGTAGTGTCATTAGTTTCAACTCTTTCCTGATACTCAACGGAGGTAAGTCCAGATTTTGATAAAGTGCCATCTTTTTTAAGCTTGGGTATAACTTCCTTAACAGGAATCCACTTAGGCTTAAAAGTAGCATGAACTTCATCTTCTACTTCTTTTTTTCTTTGATTTAAACAACTTAATAAATCTATTGCTCTTCTCTCATCAAACAGAAAACCATTTAGTTCTTGTTCTATTAATATGTTGGTGGTATTGTGTTCTAAACTAACAGACTCTTTAGAAAAACCCTTACTATCTTGTCTAAGTTTTTCTAAAACTTTTTTATTTAATTTAACATCTTGAATACAATAATCTAACATTTCATCACTGTATTCTGTAAAAACCGGTGCAGTTGACTTAGGGCAGTTGAGTTTCCAACCCCACTTTTCTAGGCTATGTCCCCCTTCTCTAGTAGGATGTAATAATCTTGATAAGGTCAAAGTATCAATAATATTAGCATGGTCACATAAGTTTACCTGCTTTATCCTATTTATAGCCGGAATATCAAAGCCTAAAATATTATGCCCAACTAAATTATCAGCAGACTTTAAAAACTCAATGCCCTCGTCAATTCTGTCTGGTTTAAAACTATATATCTTGTCTGAACTATCAACAGCAACAATACACCAAATAGTTGAAGCAGGTGGTAAATTAATTACCTCGCCTGTTTCTTTATCTTTTAATGATGATGCCCAAAGTAATCCATTTGTTTCTATATCAAAGACAAGTTCCATTAAAAAGCTATTGAAGTTTGATTATCTTGTATGTCAAAATCTGTGTCATAAGTTTCTGATAACCTTCCGGTTTCTTTATCATAAATTAAAGCAGTTGCCATACCGACATCCCCTGTATATCTAGACTTCAAGATTCTAAGTCTAGTAGTCCTTGCCTCTTCTGGGTCATCGGACTGTTGATTCCTTTCTAATGCTATCACACAATCACTTAATTGTCCAATGCTATTAGACCCTCTCAAGTGTGATAAAGAAACTTCAATACCATTCTCATGTCCTTTGTTGCCATCAACCCTTCTCAGGTGTGAAACTAAAAACACTCCAGCTCCTGTCTCCTCAACTAAACTTCTAAGTCTAGTCATAATATTATCTATGGCTCGTCTTTCGTCACCCTCTTCTAAGGCACTGACAAGCATGTGTAAGTGGTCTACCACCACCCAACGACAATCACAACCAACTATTAAGTATCTAAGCTTAGCAAAAATATCATCTATTTGATTAGTACCAAAATGAGCATGTATAAATACCTTGTCATCTTTAAAAACCTTATCAAACATAGACATCAAAGTTGACTCATCAAACCTCTCTCTTTCTTGGTCAATGTATAATCGGGCATTGGCTTCGATAGAAAGTATACCATCAACTGTTCTTCGCCAATCTTCTTCCAAGGCTATAATACCTACATTATCATTTGTCTGTTGCACTAACCAGTGTTCTAACTCTCTAGTTACACTTGATTTACCAAGTCCTGTACCCCCAGTAAGAGTTACCAGCTCACCCTGTCGCATACCATAAAGCTTTTCATTTAGTCCCGCCCAAGGATAAGGCACGGATTCTTTCTTTTCCCTATCTAAAAAAGCATCTTTCTTCTCTGATACTCTAATGATACCACTAGGAGTATAAAGTTTAGCATCCCACCAAGCACTAACAAACTCTTTGTATTTGCCTTTAAGAAGCATATCATTAGCATCTTTGTAACCATTAGGTAGAGTGACTATCTTAGCCTTGCCGGGTTTAAGAATACTAGCAACTTTCTTAGCTGACTCAATGCCTTGTCTATCTTTATCAAAACAAATGACAATATTATCAAAGCTTTCTATGTATTCTAAGTTCTCTTTAATATCTTTAACTGCTCCGGAAGCTCCTCTGATAATAGAAACTACTGCCCACTTACTGCCTAATAATTCGTAAGCCGACATAGCATCACACTCACCCTCAGTTATGGTTAAATACTTCCCACCTTCTTTGAATAGTTGTTGACCAAACAAGCCAACCCCTTGAGGACTGACATCGTAGCTAAACTTTTTGTCTCGAACATATCTAATCTTATTTGATGTTAGTTCGTTGTTGATATATAGAGGATAAATATGTTGGGCTATTTGACCGGCACTATCATAAACAGTTTTAACTCCATACTTTTCCGCAGTCTCTCTTGAGATATTTCTATCTGCTAACTTAGCGAAGACTCCACCATGAGCATTTAGTTCTCTAACTGTTTCTGTCATATTAGTTTTACTATGTATTATATCTGTTGGCTTGTCCACTCCTTTCGGAAAAAACTCATCACAACTAAAACACTTAGCTGAACCATTCTCATTAACCGAAAGAGCATCACTACTACCACAAGCCGGACAAGGCAAGTGATACTTCTTAAATTTTAATGTGTTTTCCATCTTTGACCTCAAAAAAATAGGGCATCCGAAGACACCCTATCTAAATTTATGATAAAAAGTGTGGTTAGGTTTCCTCAGAATCTTCAGTAGATTCTTCAGCATCCTCTTCCACTTGCGACTCAGGACAGCCTTTTAATAGCTCTTCTAAGTTTGCTCTGTGTGTACGACTAGCAAAGTCTAAAGCTTCGATAATAACAGAAAGATTACCTACCTTATTTACCATAACAGTAGCATCATTTTTCTTTTGCTCATCAGCTATTGCACTAACATCAAAGTTAGTAACTTCACCTTCTTCGTTTTTGATACTAATAATCATTAGAACTCTTCTCCTCCTTCGATGACATCAAACTCTGAACCATCACTAGATTTATATTGAACTAAATCAATTACTTGCATGGCTTGAAAATCCAAGCCTTTAAAGTCTCCATACTTATTAGATGTCTCCCACTCATTATACTGGACTTTGACTTTAGAGCCATTACCAACCAACTCATCTAAAGGTACTTTATTTGCATCTAAAAGTTTAGGAGGTTGACGAACCAAACCATTTGGTCCATTAACCTTTCTCTTAAATGTAATTGCTTTTCCAACAACTTCGTCATTCATGGTAATCTCTTTTACTTTAAAACCACGACTTTCAAAGTCTTTGGCGACATCGTCACTCACTACTAAGTCTACTGTATAAACAGGTTCAAACTTAGTATTTGGAGTCGTAACACTAGCCCAATAAGCTATTCCTTCTTGTATTGCCATAGATTCCTCCGTTTCGGCACAATTTCATAGAATATTATAGAAAATTTAAAAACCTTGTCAATAGCTAAACAGCAATTTCTGCAATTATTTTACCTAAAGACATAGCTTTATTGTTGTGTAAAGTAATTCTAAAGTTTTCATTACCTAAAAATTCAACCTCATAAACTACTTTATCTTTATTAAAAATATTTTCATAATTTTTAATAACAAAATTATCAAATTTTCTAAATAATTCTTTATTTAAAACAATACTTTCAGTCATAATCAAACATTAACCTTAAAGGGAATTGAACAGTTTTCAGCAGTAGCCTCCCCAAAATCTAAACTATTTAAATATCTAATAGTAGCTCTTCGTAAACTGACAGGTGGATTCGCTTCAAACTCTATATTAGTAGGCTCTCCCAACTCTAAATCATACACAATTCTAAAAGCCACAGACCTACTTAAACTAACATTCTTAATATAATAAGAGAAACTTCTATTTTTTATAGGCTTAGGACAAGCCACAGGCTCTGCTACAACTTTTTCTACCTCATTAGAGACAACATAAGGCTCTGCTTTTACAGGCTCTACTATCGCCTCTGAGGGCTTCGTTTGTAACAAGGCTAACATTGCTTTTAATTCAGCAATACTGCTGTTTGTTTGGGTTTTTAAAATAACACCGTCTTGTTTTATCAGTATTAAATCTCCTTGCATAATTAAAAACTCATCTTGTAAACTAAGATAGTCTGCTTCGACCTGTCTAGTAAAGTTTTCTAAAGTTTTTAAATTTCGTTCTGCTATCAATACAGTTTGAAAGATACCATCATTTTCTAATTTTAATTCGGCATTCTCTGTTTCTAAACTATCAAGCCTAGCTAATAAAACTTGTTTAGTCTTATTAAATTCTTCGACATAAGCTGGTGTGTCACTCACAGTTTGCTTGACATAATTACCAAGCAATACATAAGTAGCAGTTACCAACACTAAAGTTATTAAAGTTGATATTACTAAATTTTTCATTTATTCCTCCATCTTTATAATTAATTTATTCATTCTCCTTTGTTTCACATACAAAGCTACTAAAAAACTTTTATTAGTAGTTATAAAGTCTTCAAAGTTTTTTTGTTTTGTTAAAGTATTAAAATATAATTGTTCGTTACAATACTCATTAAATTTTTTCATAAAGAAAACATCTATCGGTCTAGTTCTCATCTTATCCAACACTTGTAACCAGAACACTTATCAACAGGGTCACCACAGTCCTCACAATACTCAAGGTTTTGCTCAGCTGGTAAGTCTTCCGTTAATTCTTTAACTATATCAGTACAAAGTTTTAAAAATAAATCCATTACTTCTTCCTCTTCTTGTCATCAACCAACTTAGTTGATTCCCACACAAAAAAGCCTAACACAAAAAAGAATATAAGGGCAAGTAGTAATTCTATTAAATTACTCATTAAAAACCTCACCAATATGGTCATACTCCCATGCTCCGTATTCAATGAAAGACCAATCACTAGCTCCAGTCTCTTCAGCAACTTTTAAAGCTTCTTTAATAGACTTAGCTTGTACTTCTAGTTTGTAGTGTGTTGGTTGTATAGCATGAACGACATAAGTTTTCATAAGTCACCTCAGTTTAAAATTTTTTGTACCCAATTCTCTGCGACATCTTCAGCATAGCTTTCGGAATGGTTAAAGCATTCGACCACCCTAACTAGCATAGTTTCACGATAAAGCTCAACAAAAAACCCTTTTCGGTTTTTAAAGATAAAAGCTTCTCGGCTTTGCGGTCTACCGTATTGTGAAATCAGCTCACCTATCATAAAGCTTATGTTTCTCCAACTGTTCTAAGATTTCTGATACTTCATTATTGATAGTTTCTAGATAGTCTAGGTCAATAGCACAACTAGCAACATAAGAATAATCTTCATCACCTTCAGGTCTTTCTAGCTCTCTATCAATACAATGTCTATTAAAACTTCTAAGCTTTTCAGTTAGATGTTTTAATGCTCCGGTCTGTAAGTCCGTAAGTTTAATATATATTTCAGTCTTAGTCATAATTACCTCCGTTTAACTAAGTGCTAGTTCGGTTTCAAGTCTAAACTAGCAAGAGACTATTAAATTACGACTAGGGTAACTTAGGAGTATATGAAATAAATAATTAAATATTTGCTTCCTGTTACACCCCAGTCGTAAACTTTTAAACAAAAACTACCCTTATAGTATCGAATGAGTTAGTTAATTTAAAGGGTAGTCCTCGCTTGTTCTGCCATTTCTTCTAAATCTTTTGAAGAAACTGCATCAATACACAGGCTCTCCATAAAGCTTATCACAGACTTTACAATATTTTCATCTGTAATGGGTATAGGATTACTCAATAGTTCTGCTTCCACATGGTTAAACAAATCAGTTAGTAAATCCTCTCGGTCACGAAACACATTCAGTCCTGTTATCACAAAACTAATATGTTCTAGTATTTTAGTATTCTCTTCATCACTCATAATTCGTCCATCAGTTTAGTAATCATTGCTTTTCTATATTCTCTTTGTTGTAAGTAAGGGACATCATCATCAAAAAATATATCAACAATCTGCTCTAGTGTAGAGTTGTCAATATACACAGTCATATCACCAACCTCAACATATATTGCATTTGGTGTTCTTCTATCAACTTTTACTTCACTCATTATCATTCTCCACATTTTGTTTAGTCAAGCTGTATTCTTCTTCAGTCAAATAAGAATAAGAAGAGAGAAACTTTGTTTTAGATAAGAGTTTAAAATCTATCATCTTTTCTTTATCGTCTGTAAAGTCTTTATAATTCATCTTCAATCTCCTCATATTCCATTTCTGCTTCTAGTTCGTCTAAATGCGATTCAATTCTTTTTTCTATATGGTGAGGGATATCTACAATATCTTCCGTAGCTCCGTCCTCATAATAGATTACTAATTTATAGCCAGTTATTTTCATACAGTCTCCTTTTGTTTCCATTCTTCATACCAATCAACAAAGTCTCTTATCTTTACTACATCATGGCTTATATCCCAATAGTCAGCATCAGCAGAATATCCCATTTCTATTTTTATTTTTTCTGCTTCTTTGCTTGTATCATCTAAACAATTTAATTCATTTAACTTATCAGACGACCATTTATAAAAATCTTTGAACTCTTTACTCATCATTCACATCCTCAAATTCAATATCGGTTATGTCTCTATCCTCAAGCTCAATATTATGTTCTTCTCTAAAAGACTGTTTAACCCATTCTTTATATTCTTCTTCTGTTTTACACTCTCTACCCATATCGAATACAGAATATGTTATTGTGCTAGTCCAACTTTTCATCATGCACTCTCCCTTGTTTGGTAATAATTTAAAACATCTTTATCTTCTATTAGTTCATAAAATTCTTTACCCCAAGTTTCATATATTTCTTTTCCCCACATTTCATCGAAAGTATCAGTATCAATAACTTTATTAATAGGTTCATTTGGGTATTGAGTTCGATAATGTTCTTTAATTAAGTTAAGAATAAATTTAATTGTTAAATAATAATCTTTTTCTGATAAGTAAGAATAAGACTGTAAAAATTCTTTTTCTTCTAGTCTTAACATATCAGCCACTTTATGAAGTTCATTAGCAAAATGCTCCCCATTTTTACTTTCTACATTACCATTTGCTGTTATATTTGATAAATTAGACATCATGCACTCTCCTCAAATTTATCTTCATAAAAATAAACCATAGCTACTACACCTTTAGTCGCACAGTCTCGCACACTAAAGTCCACATCATAAAACTCGTTATCAAGTCTTTTAAATAATTCGTGTTCAGTTAGTTTTTCCATCATGCACTCTCCTGTACTGAAACAATCTCTTGATTCTCATAAGTTTCTGACACTACTTTAAAAGCAGGGTCTAATACATAGTCACCACCCAAAACAAGTTCTTCGGCTTCCTCAGCAGTTTTAGCTTTAACTTCTATAACTTCTATTTGGTCAGTTATGCTTTTTACTCTGTAAGTTTTCATTTAGTTACTCCTTAAAATAATTAACTCTTACAACTTAAGCCATGCTGTCAAGTATGTCAAGCAATATTTTTAGTTTTTTTTAGGCGAAAAAAAAGGGCTACCTAAATAGCCCTTTAATTTTTACTCTTCTCTATTAACTACTAAAAAGTGAGGACAAAGACCATCTTCCGGAGAAGAAGCATAAGCAATAACTTCTTCCCAAGCTTTAAACTTTGGAGTGTTCTCATGTCCACTAGTAAACCATGAATGAGCATAGCTATCTTTACAATGGTTAATAATAGTAGAATCATCTTCTAATTTTCCTATACAAACAACAGTAAATTCTTTACCATTCATTTGATAAGGCACTAATTCAATATCGAATTCACCATTTTGTCTAAGATACTCAATGGTTCTATCAGATATTGTTAAACGAATAAGAACTGTTTCATCAACATTCATTTTTCATATATCCTTAAATTAAGTTTAAAAAAACAACTAGCTCTATCGGCTAGAACCTATATTATAACACACTCTTAGAGGAATTGCAACCCCTTTGTTTTGGGCAGAAATAAAAAAAGGCTACCGAAGTAGCCCTTAAAATTTAGATTAACAGTAGTAAGGAACAAAGTAAGATGGATAGACAAAACTCTATCCCTACTACATAGCTATAAAGTCTATATAGTTTTATAGTCTTGTCAAGTATCTATTTAACTTTTTATCTTATTATCTTGATATTCTTTACTATGTTTTACTGTTTAGCTTTATATAATTATTAGTTATAGTATAACACTAAGACTATAAATATTAGTTATGCAATGTCTCAGATTTACACACAAACAAAGGGAATAATTAAGTGATGTCCTAGTATTAAAACAGCAAATAAAGCATTTTGTCATATTTGTTGACAGAATAGAGTTTAACTGCTAGGGATTTTTGAAAAATAATTCTTGCAAAGTTTAAAAAGTCTGTTTAGACTTTATATTAATTTAACTATTTAGGAGTAAATAAAAATGAAGAACGATATAAAATATGAAGATAGGTCTGTTAAAGACAGGAATATAATTATGAAAGTATATGGTATTGCATTAGGATTAAATGAATGTAGATACTGGATAGACTGTGAAGAAGAAAATAATTATCTTACTAAGCATGATATTAATGCAGGACATGTTGCAAGTTTTAATATGGTTCATTACACCATAGCAGAATATGTAGCTGATTTAATTGAGGAAATGTTTTCATTTTCTTTAAGCTATGATAAATATACTGGTAATATGGATGATATTGTGACAAGCAATATGTGTCCTTTTCAGGCACAAAAAGATTTTAAAAATAATCCTCTAAAAGCTGTAAGTGAGCCTGAGTATGGTAGATGGGAGAAGAGCTGGGATGAGGGGCAATATCTTGACCCTGATAGCCTTACATACTATCTGAAGAATACTACTGACCACGGGTTAGACATTGAAAAAGTATCTAAAATATTTAAAATAGGTGAGTATGAGTGGGAACGGGAGGCAACTCAAGAAGAATTAACAGAATATTATGGTTAGTAAGTAACCATTACTACTTGAAGAACCCCCATTAATTTGGGGGTTTCTTTTTACTATAAAATATGTTTATAATAGTTTATTAACTATTTAGGAGTAAATAAAAATGATTGATTCAAATACTAAACTAAATTACTGGGTTAAAAACTTTAACTATAACTCAGCTCTTATGCCTAGGGATTTCCAAGACCTAGGCTTTATTCAATTTGTCAATAACTTGTTTCTGAGTAACGACAAAAAAACCCTTAGCACTCAAGGCTATAATATTACTAACAGGGTTACTAATGCTGTTGAGTTTTACTATGCCAATCAAAAAAGCTTAGTAAGTGCTTATATTTATTCAGATAAATAAACTTAATAATCCCCTTGAAGAACCCCCATTAATTTGGGGGTTTCTTTTTACTATAAAATATGTTTATAATAGTTTATTAACTATTTAGGAGTAAATAAAAATGGATAATTTAGAAGTATTTAAATTAGCTTCAGCTAAAATGACTAAAAGATTTCATAAAGAAAGAGAACTTGAGTTTAAAGAAGCTAAAAAAAATATTACCTTTCAATTAAGAGGGGATAATAAATATTATTATGCTTTTCAATGTGCAAAGTTTGAAAAGAATATTATTAAATATGGTTATGATTCTTATGCTACAAAAAAAGCCGTAGCTAGTGAGGGCTTATACTTTAATAAATATAGTATTACTCTAGGTCATTATTACGGACATGACCTAAAAAGGTTCAACAGTAAAGATGAAATGCTAGGCTTTGTTATTGGCTATAATGAAGCTATTTATAATAAAATATCTTAAGCTTTAACTAATCCCCAAAGTAGCCCCCATTAATTTGGGGGTTTCTTTTTTATATAAGTTGTGCTTCAATACTCATATATTAATTATTACTTAAGGAGTAAATAAAAATGGAAAAAGTAACGATAAAATATCAAGGCTTAGTAGTAGACTGCTTCGGCTCATTAGATGACGAGGCAAATTTATTAGTAGGTTTTGAGGACTGCACAGAGGGAGTTTTCGAAAATTGGTTAGCTGATGAAAAAAGACCTTTCAATAATTGGACGGAAGCGGTACAAGATATTGTGAGTGTTCAAGGTTATAAAAATATTAACCAGATAGAAGTAGTTTAAAGTTTAACTAATCCCCAAAGTAGCCCCTCTTAATTGAGGGGTTTTTTTTGCCCTCATTTACTACCCCCCCTCACCTGTTTATATAGGCTTGAGGCTTTATAATTTTAAATTTAAGAGCTTTTATAAAAAGGCATGGTTATATAGCTGAAAAATATTTAAAGGTCTTAGAAGAGCAAATAAAGCTTCTAATCAATGTTTTTACTTTAATAAATACTATTTTTTTAACTTAACGGACTGAAAAGCTATAAATTGTTAATGCTTCTAATAATTTTAAATCTATGAGGCTCTGAAAGGCTTTGTAAGGCTCTGAAATGCTTTGAGCCTAGGGTTTACCCCTTGCTAGTTTTGTTGAGTTTGTGAGGTTCTGTGAAGTTCTTTGAGGTTGTTATAGATTAATTTCAAGGCTCTTCAGTGCCTCTGTAGGCTTGTTAAAGCTTACCTCATGGCACTTTGAAGACCTTTGAAGTCTAAAAAGCTTGTGAAGTCTCTATTTATAGGCTTGTGAAGTCTTTTGAGTACCCACGGGCAGGAGACACCCCCCCAGTCCCCTGTATATATACTAGTGCTTCTACATTTTTACAGGTTTTACAGTGTTAAGACAGAGGCTAGACCCCTACACTGCTCGGCTACACAGGTCTATACAGGTCTATCTAGTTCTATTTAGTCTAGCAAGTGTTGTTTTTGGTTCCTTACTATTCAACCCGGGCGACCTACAATGTCATTATACACCCAGATTAGCACTTTGTCAAGTCTTTAGGTATTTTATCACAAAACTTGACAAAAGCCTGACAAACTTTATAATAAGATGTATGAGTAGTTTACCTACAGTAAGAAAATTAACCGATAAACAGCAATTATTTTTAGATAATATCCTTACAACCCAAGGAGATTTAAAACTATCTGCCGAACTTGCCGGATACTCAGGAAATCACTACCAAGTTATAAAGAGTTTAAAAGAAGAAATAGTCGAATTAGCCTCGAATGTACTAGCAAGGGAAGCACCTAAAGCAGCTTTTAAGCTCGTTGAAGTCATGTCAGCTGCAGATGCAATACCTCAAGCCAGTGTCAAGCTTCAAGCTGCTCAAACAGTGCTTGATAGAGTCGGATTAGGTAAAACAGAACGAGTAGATGTCAACCATAATGTGCAAGGTGGGATTTTTATTCTGCCTGAAAAACAAACTATAGATGTAGAATATGACAACCAAGAAACGTAAATCGAAACGTAAATCAACCGTTAATAAAGCTGGTAACTATACTAAGCCTACTATGCGTAAAAATCTTTTTAATAAGATTAAAGCTGGTTCTAAAGGGGGTAAGCCCGGTCAGTGGTCAGCTCGAAAGGCTCAGATGTTAGCTAAGCAGTATAAAGCTAAAGGTGGTGGTTATAAATAATGCCAAAAAAAAGAGACCCGAAAGTTGGCACGGGTAAAAAACCTAAAGGAAGTAGCAGGAGATTATATACAGATGAAAACCCCAAAGATACTGTCAGTATTGCTTTTAAAACCCCAGCAGATGCTCGAAGAACTGTGGCAAAAGTTAAAAAAATTAACAAGCCCTTCGCAAGAAAAATCCAAATCCTCACGGTCCTCGAACAAAGGGCGAAAGTTGCCGGTAAAACGCAACAGGCGAAAATCGCCCAGCAAGGCAAAGTAGCAATAAGGAAGAAACATGGCACTAAAAAAGTCACAAAGAAGTCTTAGAAATTGGACTAAACAGAAGTGGCGAACTAAATCAGGTAAAAAGTCTAGTGAAACAGGTGAACGTTATCTACCTTCAGCTGCTATTGCAGCTTTAACCCCAGCAGAGTATGCAGCTACTTCTAGAAAAAAACGTAAAGATACTAAAAAAGGTAAACAACATTCTAAACAACCTAAAAAAATAGCTAGAAAAACTAGAAGTTATAGAAAAACATCCTAATGAGTAAAAAAGACCCTAGATTAGCCCGAGCCGGAGTTAGTGGTTTTAATAAACCTAAAAGAACTCCTAATCATCCTAAGAAATCACATATCGTGGTAGCTAAAGAAGGCGATAAAATTAAAACTATTCGTTTTGGTCAACAAGGTGCTAAGACTGCAGGTAAAAGAAAAGAAGGTGAATCAGCTCGAATGACAGCTAAACGTAAATCTTTTAAAGCTCGTCATAGAAGAAATATTAACAAAGGAAAAATGTCCGCAGCTTATTGGGCTGACAAAGTTAAATGGTAAAATGTCTCAATTAGGTAGCAACGAAAAACCAATTTTAATGACTAACAAAAAAAATGGTGGTCGAGTAGGTAAAGGTTCTAGACCTAGACCTATTCCAGACAAAGTACAGTTTGCTAAAAACTGGGATGCTATTTTTAATCAGAGTACGAAGTCGAAAGACTGAGTCAGCGTAAGAGGCTTTCCGGATGTTTTTCCATCTTAATATCTGGAAAGTCCAGCTTTAGTTATGACAAAGATACCAGCAGATTATTTACCTAAAAAAAGTCATACCATTCCTTTTGGTTATGAACTTAGTGACATTGAGGGTTATCTCAAACCCATCCCCAAAGAACTAGAAGCTCTACAGAAATACCTAAAAGGTGTTACGGAACAAAAGTATTCTCTACGAGAAGCAGCTAAACTTATTACCCAAGAAGCAGGTCGTAGTGTTTCTCACGTTACCCTAAAGAACTATTTAGACTCTGACCCTTCTCTAGCCGAACAACATAAAAAGAAAATAGCGGCTAAAAAACGCAAACTAGCTCGACAAAAAAAATCCCTTTATAAAAAAGAACAAGCGGTTAAAGCTCAAGAGCAAGTTATGAAAAAAGCTACTGAGCAGACTACTTCGCATGTTGTTACTGAAACAGAACTAGCAAAAGTGCCAGTTGATGTTCAAGCACAACTCAAAGATGCTAAAGTAATCTTTTCAGCTAATGAAGGACCACAAACAGATTTTTTAGCTGCCGATGAAAAAGATGTGCTTTATGGCGGTGCAGCAGGTGGTGGTAAATCTTATGCTATGTTAGTTGACCCCTTAAGGTATGCTCATAAAAAAGCCCATAGAGCTTTAATACTTAGAAGGTCTATGCCGGAACTTAGAGAAATGATAGACAAGTCTCGGGAACTTTATCCACAAGCATTCCCGGGTGCTAAGTTTAGAGAAGTAGAAAAGTTGTGGAATTTTCCTAGTGGTGCTAAAATAGAATTTGGTTTCTTGGAACGAGATGCTGATGTGTACCGATACCAAGGTCAAGCTTATTCTTGGATTGGCTTTGATGAAATCACACATCTCCCTACTGAGTTTAGTTGGAATTACCTAGCATCTCGTCTAAGAACTACTGACCCTGAAATAAAGACTTATCTACGTTGCACTGCTAACCCCGGAGGAGCTGGTGCTAGTTGGGTTAAAAAAAGATATATAGAACCACACGAAGCTAATAACTCCTTTTTAGGTACAGATGGTTTAACTAGAAAATTTATTCCTGCTAAATTACAAGATAACCCTTATTTAGCTAAAGATGGTGTTTATGAACAAATGCTAAAGTCTTTACCGCCTATCCAAAGAAGACAACTATTAGAAGGAAACTGGGAAGTTGCCGAAGGTGCAGCCTTTGTTGAATTTGATAATACTAAACATATAGTAACTCCATTTCAGATTCCAGTACACTGGGAAAGAGTTAAGGGTATTGACTATGGTTATGCATCTGAATCCTGCTGCCTGTGGGGAGCTATAGACATGAATGATGGCACCCTCATAATATACCGTGAATTATACCGTAAAGGCTTGACAGGAGAAGAATTAGGAGCTATAATAGGAAATATGGAGCTTGAAGACCCTTTTTCGGTCTCAGGTGTGTTAGATACAGCAGCATGGGCTAGAACAGGTACTACTGGTCCCACTGTCGGGGAAGCTTTAATTAGAGCTGGTCATAAATTAAGACGAGCTGATAAGAATAGGATTCAAGGTAAAATTCAAATACACGAGTTCCTAAAGGTTAGAGAAAACGGTAGACCAAAACTGCAAATATTTAACACTTGCCCAAATTTAATACGAGAGTTACAAAGTATACCACTATCAAAAACCAACCCAGAGGATGTAGATACCCATGCCTCTGACCACGCATACGATGCTTTGCGGTATATGATAATGAGTCGTCCAAGAGTGGACAGCCCATTAGAAAGAATTAGAGGTCTTAAAAAAGAAATGCATCAACCTTCTGATTCTACTTTTGGATATTAAATAAATGGCAGATAACGAAAATACATTTTTAACAGCTAACAATCTATATAATGATGTTGAGGGCGAAGCTGGTAAAACCTTAGATTTAGAATTAAATCAAAAACAAAACTTAGTCGGTATCATTCAAAGTCGTTTTTATCAAGCTGAAGATGCTCGTAACACTGATGAAAGAAGATGGCTTAAAGCTTACGAAAACTATAGAGGTCTTTATAGTAAATCAGTCAAGTTTAGAGATTCAGAAAAATCTCGTATCTTTGTTAAAATTACTAAAACTAAAGTCCTAGCTGCCTATGGACAATTAGTTGATGTTATTTTTGGCACAGGTAAATTTCCTATTGGTATTCAAGAAACTAAAGTACCAGAAGGTGAGTTAGATGCAGCTCATTTAGATATTAATAATCCTTCTGTTGGTCTTGAAACTTCTATCCCTGATGATATTGGCAATAGAATAGATAACCCTTATGATGTTGGTTATGAAGGTGATGGAAAAGTTTTAAAAGCTGGAGCTACTTTTGGTAAAGGTATGTTCAGCGAGTCTTTAGAAGACCAAGTAGAAGATAACTTAGTTGAAGGTTATAATCCAAATCCACAAGTTTTAGAAATCTCACCAGCTCAGAAAGCTGCGAGAAGAATGGAAAAACTTATCCATGACCAAATAGATGAATCTAAAGGTTCATCAGAAATAAGAAGTTCTTTATTAGAATCTGCTTTATTAGGTACCGGTATCGTTAAAGGTCCTTTTAACTTTAATAAAAAACTTAATAAATGGGACATGTCAGATGAGGGTGAAAGAACTTATAATCCTTTAGAAGTTAGAGTACCAAGAATAGAATTTGTTAGTTGCTGGGACTTTTATCCAGACCCTTCAGCTACTAGCATAGAAGAATGTGAATACATTGTTCATAGACATAAAATGAACAAATCACAATTAAGACAACTTCGTAATATGCCTTACTTTGATGAAGATGCTATTAGAGCATGTTTAATGGAAGGTCCTAACTACGAAGAAAAAGATTTTGAAAGTCAATTAAAAGATGATGCTAGACAAGATGACTACCAAACTAACTTTGAAGTCATGGAGTACTGGGGTATTATGGATGCCGAGTATGCCAGAGAAGTTGGTATTGAGTTAGATGATAGTATAGATGATTTAGATGAGGTGCAAATTAATGCATGGATTTGTGGTAATCAACTCTTAAGAGCTGTAATAAACCCATTTACTCCATACAGAATACCTTATCATGCTTTTCCTTATGAAAGAAATCCATATAATTTCTTTGGTATTGGAGTAGCAGAAAACATGGATGATTCTCAACAGATTATGAATGGTCATGCAAGGATGGCTGTTGATAATCTAGCAATGGCTGGTTCTCTCGTCTTTGATGTAGATGAATCAGCTTTAGTTGGCGGACAGTCTATGGAAATATATCCGGGTAAAATATTCAGGCGACAAGCTGGAATGCCGGGACAAGCCATACATGGTTTAAAGTTTCCAAACACTGCTCCAGAGAATATGATGATGTTCGATAAGTTTAGACAACTTGCTGACGAACAGACCGGTATACCATCATATTCACATGGTCAAACTGGTGTGCAAAGTATGACAAGGACTGCTTCTGGTATGTCAATGTTACTAGGTGCTTCTAGTTTAAATATTAAAACAGTCGTTAAAAACTTAGATGACTTTTTATTAAGACCATTAGGCGAAGCTTTCTTTCAATGGAACATGCAGTTCTTTGAAGGCTCGTTAGATGTGAAAGGTGATTTAGAAGTTAAAGCAACGGGTACTAATAGCTTGATGCAAAAAGAAGTCAGAAGTCAAAGACTTACTATGTTCTTACAAACTGCACAAAGTCCAGCTATCGCTCCTTTTGTTAAGATTTCTAAATTGGTTAGTGAACTTGCCTATAGCTTGGATTTAGACCCAGATGAAATTCTGAATGACCCTGAAGAAGCAGCTATGATGGCACAAATAATAGGAATGCAAAATGCTGGACAAAACGTTAGCTCGGAAGCTGAACTTGCTGGTGAAGGACAAGGTCCTATGGGAAGCCTTGCTGGAACACCTGCAAAACCTCAAGACCTTGGACCTACAGGGACTGGTGGTGGCAACATCGGAATCGGAAATGTTCCGGTTGCAGGGGAAAGTGAATTCTCTGGTACGAATAGAGCAATTACCCCTTCAAGTTGAAGAGGCTTTAAATAGAAAAGAAGAGGAGAAATAAATGTTAGATTTATTAGATACAATATTAAAAATAGTAGGAGTAGTACCTTGGATAGTTTCAATCTGTTCAATGATAGCTGCTTTAACCCCAACTCCACATGATGATAATTTAGTAAGTAAAGCTTACAAAGTTATTGATTGGTTTGCCCTTAATATAGGAAGAGCAAAGGAGAAATAATGAAAGAATTAGTAGGTAATCAAAAGAAAATAGATGTCAATGATGATGGCAAGATATCTGCTGAAGATTTTAAAATATTAAGATTAAAAAAACAAATAGGTGGTGATGTTGATAGTCAAATGGCTATTTTAATGAAACCAAAAGAAAAAGTAGAAATGGTCTCTGACGAAGAAATGGAAGAAGATTATTTAGACTTTATTTTAGATGAAGCATTAACTGATGAAGAAGAAAATATGCTTCAAGAAAAACTAGAACAAGATGAGCAATTAGCTATGTTATTTGACAAAGTTGTAGATGTTGCTCAAGAATTTGCTGGGTCTGGTCCTGTTGAAGGTCCGGGTTCAGGAGTCTCTGACAGTATACCCGCAAGGTTATCTGACGGAGAATTTGTCTTCACTGCCAAAGCTGTGGAAGAAATCGGAGCTGACAATTTAATGTCAATGATGAAAGAAGCTGAAGCTAAGGCAGATGAAAGACAACAGTTAGTTTATGGAGGCGAACTGGAAGAAGGTGAAACTTTTATGGTTGAACCAACTGAACCAGAGCCTGTCAAACAAGAGATTCGTGTGCAACGAGAAACTTTAGGACCTCAAGCAACTCAGCAAGAGGAAGAAGAGTTAGTCGAAGAAATACGAACTCGTAAAATGATGACAGGTAAGCCTTCACCCGTAAGCTAAATAGGAGATAAGGCTACCTTATTGTCATAAGCACCTTATCATTATATTAACCGAAAGGCTACCTTTACAAGTAAAGCACTGCACAGTCGACACACGCAGCTACCTTTAAATGAAGCCCTGAGTAGGAGAAAGAATATGACTACTGAAGTAAAAAAGGAAACTGCCAATCCTTATAACGAAAAAAAATCATGGCATAGTGACGAAGAAGATAAAGCATTTGAAGCTGCTGATGGGATGTTTTTTAGCGACCCTGATAAAGCAAAATCAAATGATAATGTAGAGCAACCTGTAGAACAAGAAGCTGCTGAGGAAAGTCCTAAAGACCAACCTTACAAGCGACCAAACTACAAAAAGCGATACGATGATTTAAAAAAACATTATGATGCTAAACTTAATGAATTTAAGTCAAGAGAACAAGAGCTGTTAGAAGAAGCTACTAAAAATAGACAAACCTATAAAGCTCCTAAATCTCAAGAAGAACTTGAAGAATTTAAGAAACAATATCCAGATGTTTATGAAGTCGTTGAAACAGTTTCACATCTTCAAGCTTCAGAGAAATCTAAAGTTTTAGAAGAAAGATTAGAAGCTCTTCAACAACGAGAAAAAGAACTTGTTCGTAAAGATGCTGAAAAACGATTGAATGACAGACATCCTGATTTTGAAGATATCAGAAACAGTGATGACTTTCACGATTGGGCAAAGTCTCAGCCTAAGTCTATTCAAGATTGGATATACAAAAATGCTGATGATGCTGACCTAGCTTCAAGAGCTATTGATTTATTTAAAAGAGATATTGGTATAGATTCAAAACCAAAGAAGTCAAATTCTAAAAAATCTAAGACTTCTGCTGCTGATATGGTCTCAACTAAAACAACAAGTGTTGAGCCTAAGCAAGAGAAAGTCTGGACTACTAAGGAGATTTCTTCCATGAGCATGGATGAATTTGACAAATACGAAGACGAAATTAGTCAAGCCATGTTTGAAGGAAGAGTTCAAAGATAAATTATTTTTATTTTAAGGAGAAAATAAAATGGCTTTTAACGTAAGCGACCAAAATTTCGCACAAAGTTCTGGTTCGAACTTTAGTAACAATGCCTTTCTACCTGAAATTTATTCCAAGAAGGTCTTAAACTTTTTTAGGAAAGCCTCTGTTGTCGAAGCAATAACAAACACAGACTACGCAGGTGAGATTTCAGGATTTGGCGATACTGTTAAAATAATTAACGAACCAGAAATCACAGTCTTTCAATACGAAAGAGGTGCTGATGTAACTAAAACAGCACTAACTGATGCAGAAACAACATTAATTGTTGACACTGCTAATGCTTTCAAATTCATCGTAGATGATATTGAGAGTCAAATGTCACATGTAAACTTCAAAGAAGTAGCAAGTTCATCTGCTGCTTATGCCTTAAGAGATGCATTCGATGCAGGTGTTATGGCTAAGATGTTTTCAGGTGTATCTGCAAGTTCACCAGACCATATTATTGGTTCAGACAGTGCAACTGCAGATTCATCAATGACACACGCAACTAATTCTGTTGACCTATTAGGTTCTGATGGAACTGGTGTAGATGCGATTGACTTAATGGCTAGAATGGCAAGATTACTAGACGACCAAAATGTACCTGAAGAAGGTAGATGGTTTGTTGCTCCTCCTTCATTTTATGAAGAGTTAGCACAGTCTGGTTCAAAACTGCTTTCAGTAGACTTTAACGCAGGACAAGGTTCAATTAGAAATGGACTAGTATCAAGTGGTAAGTTAAGAGGCTTCAATATGTACAAATCAAATAATATTGCTGCAACTTCTAATGCTACTGGTAAAGTCCTTGCTGGACACATTTCTTCCGTTTCAACTGCTCAAACAATCACTTCAACTGAAGTCTTAAGAGACCCAAGTTCATTTGGTGATATTGTTAGAGGGTTGCATGTCTACGGAGCAAAAGTTCTAAGACCAAAAGCACTAGTATCAGCTTTCTACGTTGTAGACTAATGATATTCGGGAGGCTCTTCGGAGCCTTCCATTTTTATATAAGGAGAAAAATGTATTACGAAGATAAAAAAAGAAAGAAAAAGATGGGTGGTGGTATGATGTATGACATGAAGCCTAGAAATAATAAAATGGGCGGTGGTCGTATGAATTATGCTGACGGTGGTTCTGTTTCAAGGTACGCTGATATTTATGAAAAAGAAAAAAAGTGTGTTGAAATGGTAGGATATAATACAATGAAAATATCAGGAGAAAAATAATGTACGGTAAACGTAAAAAAATGGCTACAGGTAAAAAAGTTAAAAAAGTTATGATAAAAGGTGCTGATGTGTCTGCTTTAACTACTAGACAACAAGCAACTATGAAAAAACATTCAGTTCATCA
>CETN01018559.1_pt1 | contig 41564 bp, 30 predicted proteins | sample 531301 | NCBI WGS metagenome assembly CETN01 (sample SAMEA2622656, study PRJEB7988) | marine metagenome | isolation source: saline water (ENVO:00002010), including
ACTTCCAGAAACTAGCGAACGACGAATGATGACGATCTTCGTTTGAGAAGTGGGAAGCCGGGTCTTCGGACCCGGTTTTTTTATACTAATTGTGTGCCCTGTAGTAACGGACTCGACTGGAATATATTTTCTATATTGTTTATAGTCTGAAATATATTCGGTTTACCACTAGCAGAAGCTACATCGGAGTTTGCAGTGTTATCGCTTCCGCCGGCCGGTGAGTTATTACCAGCTGGAGGTTCGATGGTTGCGGGAGGACGGTTGGTGGGTTTAGCCGGAGGAGATACGTTGGAGTCACTGGGCGAAGTCTTGGTTTTGCCAGCTTTCTGTTCTAATTCTCTAAGTGACCCAACCTGTGACAGAAGTGGTCTTAAAGTCTCGTCTTCAATTGCTATGTTCCTAAATGTTCGGAAGTCTTCCTCTCGCATTAAACGGAAAGCTTCCCGGCGTTCGGGAAGGGGTAAATCCTTGATTTCATCGATTGCAGTTCCCCGACCGCCGACGATCGGCATCGCCTTCTCGAACTGATTCAACAATATTCTGAATTTTTCTTGTTCGCTTGATGCGTTCTGAATTTCATTTGGTGCGCCACCAGATGCACGTTCAAGGCGAGAGGACTCATCCATTACCAACTGTTCTCGTCGGGAACCTCGGGGTCCAGTGATAAGGGATTCGGCGTTGACTGGGCCGAAGATTCCCTGATCGAGGCCGAGCATCATTGCCCTTCCCCCGGCCTCAGCAGTGTCTTGTACAAATTGTTGGAGTGATTTAACTACTGGAGGTGCTTCTTCATCTTTGATCAACCATCCAAAGATTTGTCTCGCTATATCGCCGATGTACTTGAGGACGCCGAGGATTTCATCTTTGAAAACAATTATTGCGGTAATCAACCCGGCGATACCCAGTATACCGAGAATAACAGGTAATCCCACTGTGGATATAATCGCCCCCAATGCTGTCAAAATAGCTCCACCAATCGTAGTGATGATGGGGAGTATAGCAGACATCGACAGAGTTCCAAGTATACTCGTAACCATACCGCCCATACCACCTCCACCGGTGACTTCCGCAGCTGCACCCAAACTCGCAATTCCCATATTTTTCATAGAAGATGCAAATCCTCCGCGTGAAGCTTCACGACTCTTTTCGAGTTTAATTCTTGATTCTTTTGAATCTTTCCTTTCGTCTGCTCGTTCTTTTACCTTATTTTCTTTGTTTTCCTTCGTGTCGAGTTTCAACCCATCACCTAGAATCTTTTTGATGTCTAGGAGACAATTGTAAGAATCATGAACAATGTGTTCTATATTTTCTAAGATTGGTGAGATGGGTTCAAAGGAACTAGACTGGGATGTTGGTGAAACGGGTTCGGATGCTGATTCCGATTCAGACTCCTCGGAACCCATCTGAGACTGTAGTTCTTCCAGTTGCGACCTCGCAGATGACAGTCTTCGTCCTCTGAATTGATTGATGGTTCCTTGTATAAGATTTGCGACATTCTGACCACCTCGGCCGATTGGGGATAGAATTGATGGGAAAAATGTTTCAACATTGACACCGGACATGACATCACCGAAAGTTTTACCTGGCTTTGCTTTCGCTTGTTTCGACTCTAGTCGTTTGATTGTTTCGGTGAGTTCTTCTATTACTTCACCCAGTGGCCTGTCTGCCATGTTTAACTCCGGTTCTGTTGTTCTATTCTTTCATTTTCTTTCTCTACCCATTGCTCAGTTAACAATAAGTATATATCTCTTTCCCAAGGTAACATCTCTTCTAAGTCAGTCAAACTCCAATTGTGATGTTTCATCAATCCAAAATTGTTCTGGTAGTAACTCTGTAACGACTCATTACAGAGCATCATTGAAAAAAATCTTCTATCTCCCGTACATAAAGTTCTTCGTTTCCATTTGGACAGTCGATGTCTTTCTTGTATTCGATGTGTGGTAGATCCTCAAAGAACTCTTTTATCTGTTCGAGTGATTCGGTTGGCATGTTCTCAACAAACTCCATGATCTCATCGACGGTGTGTGAGTCAGCGTCGTAGACATCCTGCGAATCGTAAATTTGCTTGATGGAACTGGCCACAACCTTGAGGATTTTGTCTACATCTGTAGTGCCTTCGAACATGTAACTGGAAACACGGAGTTTGGGGAGTCCCATGATGACACCGATGTCAGATCCAATTTCTATCTTCTTCTCAAGGTCACCTTTAGTCTTCACCTTTATATCGTCTAGATTTACTTTGACCTCCTTTGGTGTTCCACAAGAACATGTGTAGAGAAGATCGATCGATTCACCAGAGGAAGCGATTCGGACTTGAAGGAATAGGTAGTTGAAGTCTACCAGGCTCAAGTCGTCGAGATTGAACTTACTGGACACAATACAATTCGATATGACATTTTTAAAGTTGGATAGGAGATGCGATTCTCCTTCATTCCTGTTCATCAACTTCGACTCTTCAATTGCCGAAAGTAGAATCTTTTGTTCCTTGACTAAGAAGGGTCTGTATGTGACTCGCTTCTTAGAAATTGGAAGGGTTATAGTAAAGTTTTTAACTGCGATCTTTGGTAAACTCATGATATCTCCATTTTAATCAATTAAAACCCCGGAAAAGCATTGAGACCAGATGATCTGCCCACCGTTACTGGGTTATCATCTAAACTGGCTTCGTCGGCGTTCCTTGGTCCTGTTGTGTTTAGTCTTTGTCTCTGTTCCTCTAATACCTGATCAATACCTTTGCCTTTTATCCACTTCCTATAAACAAATACGACTGTGATTCTGACATAATCATTTTGAGAATTCTGGGATAATGTTATTTCATTGATCGAGTCTGGAAACACTTTAAATAAAGTATATTTTATAGCTTCTGAGGTGCCACTTGACTCTGGCTTTGTAATTTCCATTGTCATCTGTTCGTCGATGTAGTTATCTTCATAATTAACTAGTCCCTCTTTTGCCAAAACTACACTATCCAACCACTTATAAAGTTCGTCTCTCACCTTTGATTTGGATGTGCATATTAAGGTCATAGTTATAGTGCCTGGATATGTGGTGATGTATGGAATTTGCTTGAGAGGTCCACCATAATATACGGGTTGTGTTGCGTGTGTCTTCGATGGTAACGTAGTTTCTTGAATTATATCGTTCAACTCTCGATTGCCCTCGGGAGAGAGGTGTGGAATATTTACCATATAGTTGTATGGTTTGAGTAAACCCTCACCTTGCGAGATCCTGCTTTTAATTGAATCTATCGACGGATTTCCAAATCCTGTCTCGTTTACTTGTTCATTTGTTTGCATTATAGTGTCTCGTTTCGTTCAGATATTTTCTTTCGAATCTCTTGAACTGTTTGTGCCCAAACGTTAACAATATTCGTTCTGAAAAATCTTGATGTTGGATTGAATAAAGCTGCGTCCCAATATTTAGGGTCTATTTGATGAATATCAGATCGAATCCTAATAGTTTTGTACTCTCTTATACAAGGCAAAAATCTAACATATCTTTCTTGTCCCCTTAGTTGTTCATAAAACAATCTAAATCTGGTATTTTTGTCTTTAAAGTTTCTATTATTCAATAGAGGAAATAAGGAGTAGAAAGCGTAAATTCTTAGAGTTGGTGGTAACAGGTGCAGGTTTATTCCCATGAAAGATTCTTTGTTGGGAACATCTAAAGTCAGAATTAAGGGACTAGCATCGAAGTTCGGAAGAGTAGATATTCCGATGGGGTAGTAGTTGAACGACCACAATCTACCATGTGATAAAAAGGTGGGTTTGACTGCATTTCTTTTAAATATTTCCGACGAGTAATTTTTGTATGACTGTACCGTCGCACGTTTAGTTCTATACTTTTTTAAGTATTCATTTTTAAGAGATACAAGAGTAGTATAGGAGTTCGTTTTTAGTTTATTTTCCTGTTTAAATTTTTCATAATACTCCATCGCATTAGTCATCAGAGTCTCTCCCGTACAGATCTTTTTCAGTTATGACCCTAAAGTCCCAACCTCTCGTCCTGGCGTATTCTTTAGCAGAAGACCACTTTGCTTGGTTTACGGCCCACATTCGAGACTCGTAAATATATGATTTTGTTTTTCTCGCCGGCCTTTTAGGTGCCGAACACTGTTTCTTTGGTTTGATCTCAATCAAACTGGTAGTGATCTTACCATTTCTGTCGAGAGTTTCAATAATAAAATCTGGGTAGTACCTATGTCGCCTTCGGTCAACGGGTGAAACATAGGGAACAATAACTTCTTCGGACCCCCATCGTATGACAGATTTTGATTTATCACACCAACTCATAAATTTTCGTTCCCACAGAGATCGATAAATACACTTGGTAGGATTCCCAATGTATTTTTCGGGATTTATCGGTTGGTACTTGCCTTTGTAGGACATATTTCTCTCCTATATATCTATGAACCGTAGAAGACGGAGACAACAATGCCTAGAGCTCAATCAATTTACTTCCCAAGTACTTTAAAATCTATAGTAGAATCCGGAGGTGCAACGCCATCTGGTCTTGATATACCTGTGGTTATTCGAATCAAGGCCTTTAAACCTGACGCTAATTATAAAAATGATCCAGCACTCTATGAGGTATTTTTACCGGTTCCAGTGGCATTAAATAATTCCTACAACATTAATTTTGATAATCTAGAGGTTGGTATTTTTGGTACGATATTGGCTGGTCTATCAGAAGCTGCTGGTAAGTTGAGTGCAGATCAAGGTATAGGTGAAGCATTTACATCTCTAAGTGATTCAGTTCTTACGGCTGGGGGTAGACTCGCGGACTCGGTTGGACTCCTTACTCCAGCTAAAAGAAAATTTGGTTTCTCATTTAACAAATTCAGTGAAATGGTTATCAGTAGACCCGGAAACCGATCATTCAACTTCAGTTTCGATCTTGCACCAAGCAACAAAGAGGAATCAGCTTCCATTAACAACATTGTAAATCTATTTAAACTGGGGATGCAACCGACCACAGATGTTAGTCTTGCGGCCACAAGGGGAGCTAGAACTCAATCATCCTCGGGATTCAGTGATGATCTTCTCTTTAGACCTCTTTATCGTAACCCAATGAAATTTACCGTTGATTTTAACTTTCGTGGGGTCGAATCTAATAAAATATTTAAAACGGCACCCTGTTTCATAACAGCTCTAAACGTAAATTACCATAGAGCTGGAGCACCTTCATATCTTACTGATGGTCAACCAACCATGATGTCCATCGATTTAAGCATGTCGGAAATATTCCCGCTCAACAGGGAGTCCTTAAGAGACATTGAAGGATTGAATTCTTCTGATATAGCAAAAAATGCAGGACCAACAGACAACTTAGCCGGAATGGAGCTTCTGGAACTTTTAAACATAGTAGACGACGAATCGGAAGGATCTTGATCTAATGAAAAATTACTTTTCTTATTTTCCCGAGATACAATACAAAATATCTAAGACTGAAACTAAAAAAGCAGTTGATATTCTTCGTAGAGTCGGTCTGTCAGAAACACTCATAAACAACGATAGGAATGTTCAAAGTATTTTTGTGACTGACGGACAAACCCCAGAGAAAATTGCAGAGTTAGCATACGGAAGTCCCAAATACTATTGGGTTGTTTTACTTTCTGCTAAAATTCATAACCCGTTTTACGAATGGCCACTAGAGTATCAACAACTAAGAGATAGGATTGCTAAAGATTATCCGGGAGTCTCTCTCTTTGTGAGTTCTGTCAATGATGGAATGAACACAAAATCGGAATCAGTTAATTTTAAGGTGGGGGACACCATCGAAGTCGTCAGTGCTAGTGGAGAAGTTATTTTTCAGTATTCCGGGACAATCTATGATTATGATCTAACATCCGGTCACATGAAAATAAAAGACATAATTGGAGATAATGTCACCGATTCATATTCTACGGACAGTGACTTTATTGTGAGAAGCACCACCGACTCAACAAAAACAGGTTTTCTGAGAAGGAAAATACAAGATGTAAGTTTTTCATTATCTAAATTTAAAGACACCGTTACGGGTAGAGAATATAGTCCACTATATCGTTTTAGTGGTAACTCAACTTTGATACAGAAATATACCGACACAAATACATCTTTGGATGCAAACGGTCAACTCTCATCTGGCGCTGAGATACTAAATCAAGGTATCAGGGTTGTAACCGTAGAGGAATCAGAAGAAGAACTCAATGACAGAAATCGTTATGTAAAAATATTAAGACCTGAATTATTAGGACAACTCACATCCGAACTTAAATTTACGTTGAGGGATTAATTATGACTTGGGAACCCGATCTAAGCTTGCCAATAGATGAGTATCAAATAGATAGTTTAGATTTTATAAGTGCGTCTGCAAAGGAAAGTAGATTCAATCTTGTGCCATACTTTACTAATCTAGAGTTGGTCGAAAGTTTAGACTCTCCATTTCTTACAGGTTCATTGGAATTTTCTGTTTTAAAGGGCGAATTGGTCGCACAAGGTGTTAATTTCACCATGCAAGATTTCTTGTTGGTGGGAGTATCGTCCGTCGAAAGTATACAGACTTTAGGCGACAAAACATCAATATCTGAACCTAGAATGATAGGCGGTTTATTTTATATCACAGACATGATCAAAAAAGAGATTACAGACCCCAAGGTAGATACATACAAAGTTTCATTTGCCTCTACTGAGGTTCTTAATGAGTTTACGAAGAAGATATCAAAATCATATAAGAATAAAACTAGGTCAGAAATTGTAAAATTAATTACTGAAGATTTTTTACTAAAAGACAGTGTTCAAAATACTAATCAAATTGGGACGTTCGAAGATACAAAGGATAGTTTTCAGTGCGTGATTCCTAGATGGAGTCCAATCAAAGCTATATCTTGGTTAAGGGGAGGTTCGGTTTCCGCTGAAAATCAAGACTCTAAGTGTTTCTATTTCTTTCAAACTTTCGACGAAGACCTTAATAGAAAATTAAACTATACATCGTTTAGAACCATGTTGAGAAAAAATCCAACCATAGGATTTAAAGATAATCTAAAATCTGGTTATGCTATTATGCCTTACGATGTAAACACAGACGAGTTCTCTAAAAGAGCTCTATCCAGAAGAGTTCCACTGAGGTGTGTCGTAAGGGGTGTATCAGGACTTGAACAAATTTCAAAAGGAACCTTTTCGTCCAAACTTTTGTCGCATGATGTTGTTAGGAAAAAATTTACAGAACACACATTCGAGTATGACAACGAAACCGTGGCAAATGAAAAAATAAATGTGGGCCTTATGATTGAAGATAATAAAGCTCAAGAAAATTTTGACACCCTTTTTCTAAAGTCCGGAGAGTCTTTTGTAAAAATGAACAGTGATCATAAAAATCTTTTTAGAAAATCTGAGACCAACTTGGGTGTAAATAAAACTGAGACATGGTTTCAAGATAAACTGTCTCAATCAAACACTAAAGATTATATAAAAATGGACATAACACTATATGGAGATACGTCCAGAAATGTTGGCGAAACTGTTATGTTTACAACGTATGGAGCTTATGAAAAAGATGACGCCGCTTTAGTGATAGATGAGATGGGTCAGGATTTGGGTGGTAAATATCTCATAACCAAACTTGTTCATAAGTTTAACATATCGGATGAAGATGGATCTAACCCGGCAAGAAACACCACTACTATGACTTTGGTAAAGGATGGATTACAATCATGATGGATATGTGGACAGGAGTAGTTGAGGATAGACAGGATCCGCTGATGATGGGTAGGTGTAGAGTCCGTGTTTTTGGTATACACACCAAAAACAACCAAGAAATTCCTACAAACGATTTACCTTGGGCTACCCCAATTATGCCTTTGACATCTGCTTCGATTAGTGGTGTGGGGGAATCTCCGGTTGGTCCGGTTGAGGGAACTCATGTTGTTGGTTTCTGGAGAGATGGTGAAAATAAACAACAACCAATCATGATCGGGACTCTTCCAGGCATCCCGGAGGATGCACCTGATACTTCTAACCCCGCAAACGCAGGGTTACAATCTCCACTGGAGAACTATCCGAAAGATACTGATAGACATGGTTTAAACGAGTCGGATACTTCGAGACTTGCTCGTTATAGGTATCCGATAGAAGGAGAAGACGGTTTAGTTTCAGGAGAAGGTGTTTGTGAAGAGTGCGTAAAAGATACGGTGGTCCAGAAAAAACTAGACGAAAGAGTTTTGAACGTTGCAGTAGCGAATGATCATGGTCATTATTCAGAACCACCCACTAAATTTAATTCCAAATATCCTTTTAATCATGTCAAAGTATCTGAGTCTGGCCACATTTTTGAAGTTGATGACACCCCTCAGTCAGAGAGGTTGCATACATACCACTCGTCCGGTACGTTTGAAGAAATTTATCCTTTCGGGACTAAGGTTACAAAGGTAGTCAGAGATAATTATGAATTTGTTTTGGGTGATAAGTACATAAACATCAAAAAAACTAAACCAGAGGGTGGGACTTTTGACAGTGGTAACCTATTCATAAACATCGAAGGTGATGTGTTTGAGAAGGTAAACGGTAATGTTGAAAGACAGATCAACGGGTCTGTCCGTGAGGTCATAGGTGGTAACTACCACACCCATGTGAATGGCGATAGAACCATAACCACGGAAGGAAGTAAAGCGGAAAAATGTGCCGGGGATAGCACTACAGAACAGTACAATAGAATCGACCACACCAAGGGTAAGTGTTGGCAAAACTTGGACGGCGAATATCAGATATCCTCGAATAAGTCAATTACACTCAGAACAAGTGGTGGTAACATTTCAATCGATGCACACGGACACGCATTGGGTAATATCGGTGTCCCCGGAAGTAAGAGTGGAAATGTAAATATAAACTCGACAGGATTTATTCAGCAAACCGCAGGAACCAAGATAGGAATAGACTCATCTAAAGGAAGTGTGGATATAAAGACGGGACTTGGTGGTTTTAGTGTCGCCGCAACTAGGGGGTGTAGGATCGCGTGCGGTCCCGGAGCGCCTTTCCTAGTCAACTCACATACTACGACCATTCTCGCAAATGCACTCTTGCATCTCGGCACCAACGGTCTGTTAGGTATGAAAGCTAAAAACTACTTCTTACTTGCAGACACCGGATTTAAACTTTTTTCACCGAGTACTCTCATGCGAGGTGAAAAACTCGCCGTGTCATACACCAACGCAACCTTATCTGGAACCGGATTAAACATAACTTATACAGACTCTATCATGCAAGGTGGTTCAATGAACTGCACCCTCGGTAGTAGTTTTTCGATGAAAGCACCAAACCAAGAGTACCGGGGAATGATCAAATTAAATTGATCGGAGAAATTTATGTCTTGTAACAAATGTAATTCTGAAAAACTAGAAAGACCAGACAAATCGATCGACTTGGGATGTGGTGTAGAGGCCATATCTACGATCACTGATGAACAAGCTTTGGTTGGTCCATCAACTACCACCGCAATTGTAAGCCCAACTGACGCCGTAAGAAACATTTCAAATGTGGTTAAAGATGTTAGTCGAAGATTTGGTAAAGTTCAGCCTGGTATATTTTTCCCAGAGCAAGCAGCTGATGAGTTGAATACCAATATTGGTTTTGCTTTCGATGAGTTGGAAGAAAATCTAGTAAAAGTTTCAAACGAAATAACCAAAAGGAAAGAAGAGTTAGACAGCAAAGTCAGAGAAAAGGCGAAAGTTCCAAGTGGTATCAGATTGCCAGGTCAACCAGAACCAGAAAGAGATGGAGATCAGTGTGGACCCATACTTGATATAATACCCCCCTTCGGTATTGATTGGGTAAACCCAATAGCTGCTTCGGGTCTTGTGACTGATCCATTCTGTAGGATTAATATTGGTTGCTCCTTTTGTGATTTTCCCGGTGACATAAACATCCCACCATTCCCCGGAATTCCGGTTTGCGGTTTCACTCTACCAAAGTCTGAGATATGTGGTTTCGATTTCATAGACCCACTAGCGGCCGCTAGGCAACTACTGGGTGCTTTCTCTATGTTTTTCACACAACTGGGCGCATTTGCGTATGGGTTTTTCGACTTAGCTGGTTTGGTTCAAGGATTTCTTGGAAATTGCATTATGAGAATTCTAAACTGTTTGGGTAAAGTTGTCGGCGACATCGATTTGACTACTGGTTTGGAAATACACATGGCAAGAGCTAGAGAGCAAATAACGATTGCTACCGCTACCGTGACATCCGGTATCGCAAAAGTAGTTTCGATGATCGCCGCTATTCAGGCAGTGATAACTGGAGCAATCTCAGAGATATTCAAATTCATTCAGGATGTATTGGCTCTGTGTGACCCATGTAAACTTGTAGCTGCTATTGCTAATCCTGCAACTTTACCAGAGTTTCCAACCTTCGGTGGTCTCTTAGATTAGTATAAATAGGACGGGGTAGATAAATGACAAAAATAAAAGACGCAGTTGATTTAGATTTAAACTTTTCAAGACATCCGGTAACCGGAGATGTCTCCAAAAAAACAGGAATTGAAGCTTTAAAAAGATCTGTCAGGAATCTAATACTCCTAAACGATGGTGATAAACCATTTCATCCGGAAATAAGTACAGATACAAAAGATCAACTTTTTGAAAATTTTACAATCTTCACTAGTTCTGACCTAGAGGAAAGAATTAAAAAGACTGTAGAAAGGTATGAACCAAGAGTTTTTGTTAAAGAGGTAAAAGCAGAATCATACTTCGATAAAAATGAAATAAACATTCTTGTTAAAATTGGTTTTGTTAACAATACAACCGGGCCAATAGAAACAATACCCGTAACAATTAAGAGATTGAGATAATGACAAGTAAAAACACATCACTACCAATTAATAGTTTAGACTTCGATGACATTAAAACGAATCTAAGAAATTATCTACAGTCACAGGACACTTTCAGCGAATATAATTTTGAGGGTTCTGGTCTGAACATTCTCCTTGATGTTCTATCCTACAACACACATTACCAAGCGTTCTATAACAACATGGTTATAAGCGAGTCATTTATTGACAGTGCGGTAAAAGAGGACTCAATTTACTCAATTCTTAAACTCCTCAATTACATTCCTGAGACTAGAATTTCATCGGAGGCTGTAGTTGATATTTTCTACAGAGACAATGATGGTTCTTCACCAGATGACAATGGAATTCTTTCTGAACAGAGATCATTTAGTGCCACTATAGATGGTTCGACATTTGTTTTCTTTAATCGAGACGCTAACGAATTTGTTCCTTGTAAATTTAATGACAACGGTTTAGTTACGGAATGGAAAATCAGTGACCTTTCAATATTTGAGGGAGAGTTTAACGAAACCGATTTTGTCTTTGATAATTTGGACACAACTCGGTTTCAAATCCCAGAAGATAATATTGATATAAGATTTTTAAGAGTTTACGTTAAAGACTCCGAAACAGAGAATAACACCATAACAAACGAATGGAAAAGATCAGATAGTATTTTAAATATAGACGGAAACAGTGAAGTTTTCTTTGTTCAAAGAGGAATTGGGGGAAGATTTGAAATTGAGTTTGGTGATGACGTAATAGGTAAAAAGCCTAACGTCGGGGATGTTATAACTGTAGAATATGTAAAATCTGCCGGGAAAAATTCTAACAATATTGGTGTATCTGATGCAAGCGGAAATAGATCATTCTCAATTAGTGGACCTGTCAATTCAGAAAAATATGAAGTTGTAGTTAAGACAAAATCATTCGGCGGCGCGGAAAAAGAGACCGTTGAATTTTCTAAAAAGCATGGACCTAGAAATTTTCAAGCTCAAAATAGACTAGTCACAGCCGAAGATTACAAAACAGAAATCCTAAAAAGATTTCCTTTACTTAAGTCTGTATTGGTTTACGGTGGGGAAGATGAAAATCCCCCTCAGTTTGGTAAAGTGTTCATTGTTGCAAATACAAAAAACTCTATTCCATTATCCAACTCATCTAAAAATTCTATAATAAAAGATATAATCAAAAAGAAAAATATAGTAAGTATAATTCCAGAATTTGTGAATGTGGACTACACGTATCTAAATATTGTCCTCGATGTTCTTCACAATCAAGCCTTTACTATAAGAAGCACGGACGACGTAAAACAAGTAGTCAGACAGAAAATACAAGACTACACAGACTTACAACTCGAAGAGTTCGGATCCAATTTTAGGGGATCGACTGTCATTAGAGATGTTGTTGAGTGCGAAGGCTCTATTGTCTCTGCTTTTCTATCTTTACTTATGGAAAAAAGAATAGAGGTAAGAGAGAGTTTAGGTATTCCCAAGGACTACACCACTCTATTCGCCGACCCGATTTTGAAGAAGGATTCTGAAAGTGTTTACAGTAATAAATTCATTTATCAAACAAAAGAGTCCTACATCGAAGACGATGGGAATGGCACTCTTAGAATTTATCACATAGATGAGGCCGGTAAGAAAATCATATCGAAGTCAAACACGGGAACCGTAAATTACGACACTGGTCTTGTTGTCATAAAACAACTGAACATAACTTCAATTGTAAACGACATTCAACTTAGACTGTATGCGTGTCCAAGAACTAATGACGTTGAGGTTGAAAGAAATCAAATACTCCTAATAGATGAAAACACCACCGACTCTGTTAAGATAAATATGAGTCTTTCGAGTGACGAACCAATTAAGCAGTGAGATAAAAAATGGCTCTACCACAAAATCGACAAGAAAGAAACATAATATCAACAACGGTAAGTGAAACCTTACCAGATTTTGTGCGGCAGGATCACCCAACCTTTGTTAAATTTGTAGAAACCTACTATGAATTCTTGGAGTCAAAGGAAAATTCTTTTTTTGCTCCCCTTAGTTTGAATGGTGTTGTTGACATAGACAAAACATCTGATGAGTTTGTCAAGTATTTTAAAACACACACCATGAGCAAGTTCCCAGAGAACTTCAAGTCTGTCAAGGGCGATGAGCTAGACATAAAAAAGATTCTTAAAAGGATAAGGTCTTTTTATCTAGCAAAGGGAACCGAAAGTTCCATAGAATTTTTAATTAGACTTCTGTTTGATGTTTACGTTGAAACATATAGACCGGCCGAAGATATTTTTAAAACATCAGGTGGATTTTGGTACGCTCCCACAGTTGTCAGATGCACAGACTCAAATCCAATAGAAAACGCAAAAATACGAGGACAGAGAGTAGAATTTTTAGAGAGCGGTAAATCCATAGGCACAGCAGTTGTTGATGAAATTCATCAGTTTGTAATGTCAGGACAATCTGTTTTAGAATTAGAACTTGTAGAAATTTCAAACTTAACATTAACCGATAAGTCTATAATTAAATTGCCAAATGGTAGTGAATCACTTTTCAGTATGGTGATCGATGTACCAATAACGAACCCAACCGGATCTTTCTACACTGTGGACGATCCAGTTACCATAACGGGTGTTGGTGGATCCCAGTTCAAAGGTAGTGTAGAAGCTGTAAATAAATCTGGAGCTATCAGAAAAGTTAGAATTGACCAACCCGGAATAAACTATCTTTCATCTGGTCAACACACTGCTTCGGTGACTACCGATACCGGCACGGGTGCCTCTTTACCAGATATAACTTACGGATATATTTTCACTAAGCCTGGAGTTTTTCTAAACAACGATGGTAAATTATCCTCCACGGAATTTTTACAGGATAGTTTCAGATATCAAATGCACTCGTATGTGATTAGAACAGAAGCTTCTTTATCAGAATATAAAGATGTTCTCAAGGACTTAGTACACCCAGCCGGTAAAAAAGTGTTAGGTGACTATTTTGTCTACAGGACGGGGTTTGGACCTTCGGCAGATTTTGTTGGATTTAGAAGTGAGGAGTTAGCCTCCCCATTCTTCGCAAATTATTTACCTTACACCATAGCCACAGTATCAGACGGGGCATTTAATGCCAGTAACAATGGACAATTTGGTGTTCTAGACTCTAGCATTGATCTAAGGGGAGTGTGTTCTGGATTCATAGGTTCCGGCAGTTATCCCGATTTATATTATGATTATTTTCCATATGGATATGATGGAGCTACGGGTTATACTCTAGAATTCCCGTCAAATCAAGAGGATAATCTGACCCCAAGAACATCATTCGGAACTGGGTTATCACTGGGTTCTGATAATCAAGATCTAAATAAATTTGGCGGCATTGGTGCAACTCAAGAATTTTTTGCGAGGCTGGGAAAGTGGCCTAGAAAAGTTCAAGAGGTACAATATTTTAATAGGTTGTCTGCTCAAAACAGAGATCAACATGAACTAGCTCCCTTTGAACGGGGTGACATTGTAACGCAACTTGATGAGAACGGAAACAATCGACTTTTTGGTGTCGTTTATGAGAACAGTTGGAGTCAAAACTTTGGTCGATTTAAAGTATTAATATCTAACACATCGAATAGAAATTTCAGAGCCGCATCACCAAGTGAACAAGAAATTGCTTTTCAAACATCATCATCTCTTCACAAGGTGCAAAATGTAACCAAGGGTTCGGTGTATACTGGTGGTTCTGATTTTAAACAAGAATTAAAATTTTTCGGTGATGTCGGAGCCATTGAGAATTTCTTCAAGGTTGGAGATCACATATACCAAGGAACCGGCGGTATAACTCAAGCTCAAGGACTCGTAACCGGAAAATCATTTGACTCAACGAGTAATGAATTAAGTTTGAGTGTTAAAATTTTAACAGATAATGATAACATAGATCTTTATGGCACATCTTTTACTGCCGGTATATCTTCCGATTGTGTAGGTGGTAGGGTCTATAGGGTAAAGGGGTCTGGTCATGACGATGGACAGTCTTTGTCATCGACCACAGGTTCAACTTCGGGGGGTGATACTTATTCAACCAGTACCGAAAGCTTCTTAACCACAATAACTTTTTTCGATGGTCAGGGATCTACTCACGATGAAAACTTCTTTAAGACGGGTGATCACATTTATCAGGGTACAGCGGGAACCACACAAGCACAAGGCTTCGTCGTAGCTTGGGTTCCACCTGTTTTATCCGTCTTAGACATAACCAGCACTGATAATTTCTTAAATGGGTCATCACTCTCTCATATGCCTGACTTGGCGGACACCTCTGAGTGTTTCAATAGAATTTTTAGAGTAAAGGGTAGTGGCCACGGTGCTCCTGTTCTAAGTCAATTTATAGGTTCTACCAATGGTGGTGAAGTTTACACTGGAGGTACAGGCCCCGATTCGTTCACCATCTCAACGTGTACCTCCCTATCAGCCACCGAGGCCGTGACGCCAAACTTTTTTGTTGAAACTTTTAACAAAGGACCGGTCTTGACCCAAAGTTGTGATTCTTATACTCCGTTCGGGTCTTTCCTAGAAACAACCGGCGAAATTTTAGAGGATCAGTTTGGTGGTGTAGTCGAGAGTGTTACAACTTTAATAGAAGTCGGGTCATATACAGGAGCTACCTTACCGGGATGGCCCTCCGGGGGAACTGATTTTTGGATAGTTCACCCGCACCCAAATACATGGCATGGTAATATCACCGCCGGGATTAGTTGGGGGGATATTCCACTACAGTCATTCATCAGAACACCATTCAAATTAACTTCACCACCCGAATACGGAGCTTCCGGTTCAGTTAACGGAAGCATAAATCAAATTAACAATACCGATATACCTGGCGGTTATGGATCATAAATAAACCGGAGATAGTAGAAGATGTCAACATCTATTCAAACTAATTTTAATATAAGTGCAGCGAAAGCGTTCATTGATGATTTTTCTAGTTCGAAAAATTCATACTATCTCATGATTTCAAAACCTTCAGAGTGGCCCAACGAAAACACACCACCACTAGCTTGCGATAACACAAAGGACAAAGTGTTGGCGTGGACAGAATCAATAGCTGCTAAAAAAATGACAAGCAAAAATATCAGACTTGTCGTCAAAAGATGCGACTGGACCAACGGTCAAGTTTACTCTAGGTATGATGATACTGAGGAAATTTTCAAGTCCAGCACGTATACCACTAATCCATTTTACGTTTTAACTTCAGATTTCAGAGTCTACAAGTGTATTGCTGCTGGACCAGCTGGTTCTACTGTCGAACCCTCTCACACAAATACTCATCTCCAGACACCGAACGCAGACGGATATGTATGGCAATTTATGTATCAATTGTCAGAGGAGGATTTTGATTTCCTCACTGACGATTTCATGCCAGTCTCGGTAGCGGGAAGCACTGAAAAAATAGGTACAATTGAGTATCTGCAAAGAGAGGCTCAAGAAAATGCTAGACCGGGCGGAATCTCCCACATCGAATTAAATCAGGGCGGAGCTCCTTGGTATGACGCATGGTTATATGATAGAGATGTCAACGAGTCTTTCTTTTTTTCACATGATGTAAATAATGTCTTCGGGAGCACTTTTCCCGACCCCGCTTTTCCCGATACTCTAGTCCGGCCGGACGGATCATCGGCCGAGATCGAGACAACAGTCATAAAAATCGGGGACTCGATCCTAAATCCGACCATTAGACAAGCTACTGATGATTATTATAAAGGTTGGGCTTTAAGAGGCAAACAAACCGTTGACATCAGTAAGCCGTTTAAATCTTTTTATGAACCAATTTTAGAGTATAAAAATAATAATTCTATTGTTACCTTTACCGTAAAAGACTTAGGTGATACTGCTGACCTCCTAACCACCGCAGTAGAAATTGTTCCTTATGTAAGTGTTGACGGTGACACCGGACCAGCTGGTGAATCAGGTACGGTGGTTGTCGAACCAGTATTCGGATCCTTGGAAGAAGGCACGGACCTGAATGGACTTTCCGCAGATACTCAAATCATAACTTCTCTGAAAATAACGGACCCCGGAAGAGGAGTTTTCAACCCAACTGTTAATATATTCCCACCACCCGGAAACTCTGCCTCTGGTGCTGGTTTCAGTGCTTCTGCAATTGTTTCTCCGATGAGTGGTCATGGGTCTAATGCACCGAGAGAACTTGGTGCGAATAAGGTGATGATTAGAATGTTGTTGAAGGGGAATGAAGGCGGAGCATTTGATGTTGTCAACGATTACAGAATTTTTTCTATATTGAAAAACCCGCAATTCTCAGGATTTTCGGCAGGCATTCCCGTAGGAACTAGAGCAGGATCATTGGACGACCAGAGAAAATTAATTGAAATAAAAAACCCAAATAATATTGCAACGGTCAACTTTAGTAACACTGATGGGACGGATGGTGTCACCTTTGGATCTTCCGATTTTACTATCGGAGAAAATGTCTGTCAGGGCACATTTAATACCAATCAACCAAGAGGCGTGGTTGTTGGATGGACTGGATCTTTTGCCTTGGGTAGATTGTCAATCGATGTTAAAAACGGAACCTTCAAATCCACTGCTGTCGGAGAAGAACCGATAGGAGTAACCTCTGGAAAAATTACCAAAGGCGAAACTACGGGAGTTGTTTATACCGGAGGATCAGCTGGTCATATCGGAACGGTAACGACATCAAACTCTTTCAACGCACAGTCGTTTAAACTTAACGATTTAGTTGTGGGGTTAGATTCTAGATCAACTGGTAAAGTCACTGGATATTTGACAGATTCTTTCGGCGAAACTGCTAAGGTTACAGTACAGGGTGTCGTGGGAGATTTCATTTCTCCTAAAGTTTCACTAGGGACTTTGGTGGACGGAGAGAAAATTTTCAGACTTAGAGATATTTCAAATGCAAACGGAACTGTAATAACTTCAGCAGACGGTGTTGGAACAATCTCAAAGATTAGTGATATACCATATGTCGAAGACGAAACACATAGACTAACCGATAAAATAAGAACTTTTTTCAGCGGCGCTGACTTTATTATCACGGGATCAGAATTAGACAACGCCATCACTGGATCGACTTCAGGAGCAAGTGCGATTGTGGTTAACGGTAAATATGCTACCGGGACTACGGGTGGAGGCGCCGACGGATCCACAGTTGATATATTTGTAACCAAAGTAATGAAATCATTCCGAACGGGTGAACAAATAAACTTCGGAGGATTCACCGGCACGATTCGAGAAAAAGAACCATCAGAGTTTTTACCATACACAGGAGAAGTGTTATACATAGAGAATGTAAGGCCTGTGCAAAGAAGCGCTGATCAAGAGGAAGAGATCAAACTAGTAATTGACTTCTAGGGAGAAGAAATAGAATGCCATCGTATGACCCTGAACTAACATCCGGCGAACCATATTACGACGACTTCGACGAGTCGAAGAATTATTTGAAGATTTTATTCAAGCCTGGTTTTGCCGTACAGGCTAGAGAACTGACCCAATTACAAACCGCTCTGCAATCACAAATTGAGAGGTTTGGTAACCATGTCTTCAAGAACGGCACTCCCGTTCTTGGTTCTTACATGACAGAGAAAACGGTTTCTTTTGCACGACTTAACTCTAACGTGGAACCATCTGTCGTTACGTTATTATCTGGAGATATAGTCACGGGTACAGGCGAACACTCAGCTCTAAGAGCTAGAGTTGTGGATGTAGATCAATCCAGAGGATCGACCACAAGTGATAACTTCCCAGTTATATTCTTACAGTATTTAAGTGGTGGTGGAACCGGATCAAATTCATTCGGTCTCGGCGAGGAGATTTTTAGCACCACCCAAGATATATCTGTAACGCTTAAGAGTTCCACTGCTGATTTTGTGGCTGTTACCGGTGACGCAAAGGCATTTTCAATAGATACTGGCGTTTATTTTGTAGATGGTTTCTTTGTTCATGTCACCCCGCAGACAACTGTCCCGAGTAGATTATCCGCTACCGGAGATATCGAAAGATCTGACATAAATGATGTTGGTTTTAACGCCTCAGCTCCAGAGGGAGTTAGACTTTATAACCTACCAACCAGTAGAATTGGTTTAAGTATCAACAAGAAAGTTGTTGATCATATCGACGACCCAACATTACTAGACCCATCAAATGGATCGTTTAACTTTTCAGCTCCGGGAGCAGACCGTTATCAAGTAGATCCGGTTCTAAACTTTAAACCGTTCATAGTTACATCTAGTACTCCTTCTAATTTTGTGGACGAAGACTTCTTAGATACCCTGAGAGTTGAAGATGGAGTAATAACCAAACGATACGACAGGACAGAGTACTCGAAACTGGAAGAAACATTAGCAAGAAGAACTTTTGATGAATCTGGTAACTACACTGTAAGGCCATTTACTGTTACAGCACTCGAACACTTTAAGCGTGATAAGTATCAACTTGATGTTGATTTAACTTCTTCGTCGGCGGTGTTTAGTGTTGGTGATATAGTTCAATCTTCAACGGGCGGTGTCAGTGGTCCTACAGCAGAGGTATTGGACATCACAGACAGAACTTTATTCTTTGGAGCCACAGCTCAAAGAATAACCGTGGATATGAATGTTGGTCGATACGCGGAGACCGAAACCCTATCCGAACAAGGTAGTGGTGACCTAGCATCCGGTACTATAACTAACGTTACATTCATTCCCGATCCTTCTGGTGTATTTGAAGCCGAAAGAGGCGGAACAACCGACAAATTAGCTCTATCTGTTAGTCCGGGTAAAGCTTACGTTTATGGTTATGAATTCGAGAACCAGTCAACCACCATAGTGGAAACAGACAAAGCAAGAACCACCAACAGTCTGATTGGGGTTAACCTTACAGCTAATGTTGGAAATCATATAGTTGTCGAAACTCCAGATCTACCACTAGACGACCCTGCTATAAAATATTCTAACAATAGATTTTTATCTTACAACTTCGGTAGCACTCCAGAGGGGACTAGCGGTCCATTCAGTTTAGAGACTTTGCCTAAGATTGATGTTAAGGGTAAATTTGTTCAAGTTAACATACCTTTCCAGGCTGATGCTAAAGGCAATGTTAATATGCGTCTATTTGCTCCATTGTTCGCTACGGAACACGAAGATCAATTTGACAGTGTTGGTGTAATTGATAACTTTAGTGGAGCGACCGTTGAAGCTTCCTCAACATCTCTATTGGTGGGTAACGATTCTTCAGCGTATTACCTACCAACTACGATAGACAATCAGGGTGGGTTTACTAGTTCTGTACAATTTGCTCCGGGAACTAAAGTAGATAAGAACATTCAGAAGATTATTTTCTCTGAAGATTATAGATCGGGTGCTAACTATGAAATTGGTAATGGGGTGCAACCAAATTCAATAGGTAATTTTGCTGACATGGCGACCACTATTGGATCTAAGGGTGTTACTTGTTCCTACGTCAGACAGGTCTTTGTGGGTAATGTTGGCGAGACATCAAAGGAAAGAATATACGTCCGCGACTTGGGCGTAGCGAGAGCCTGGGTTCCAGCCGAGTCCACAAACTTCAGAAAGAACAGCGCACTATTCATACAGAGTGGTGGAACCTCCGGGATTCACCCGGATGGTGGAGTAGTTCAGCAAGGTTTTGCCGGTATATCTGGAGCGACCGCAAACTGTTCCCCAGTTAACTATGGAAGTAGTATATCTTCAATCATTAATAAGCAAATTTTAGAAATCTTCGTAAAACACGGAGAGTTCGAGGGTGTCAATGGATATGTTTCTGATCAAAACTATGCTGTTGGGGATATAATTAGACAGAAACAATATACAGGAAGCACATCCACTTCCGGACTTAGTGGTTCGTTCATACTTCCGGGTGGATCGTTTGCAGATCCCAGCACAGCTCGCACAGCTTTCGGAGAAGTTGTTGCTTGGGTAAATACCACAAATGGTCCAGTTCTATACGTCGAAGCCTTAGCCGGTAATACCTTCCAGAACACTTGTGGGTTTACCAGCAACACCGGAGGTTTCGGTGGTGGTTCCGTAATTCAAACCGACTTCTTAAATAGTTGTGGGGATGGTTCCGTAGGTGGTGCTGGTGCGGGTGGATTAGTATTTGCGGGTCTACTGGATACCGTTGCCGATCCGGGTGGAATCAGTTATGGTATTACCGATGGTGCCACTAGTGAAATTTCTGTACAAGAGGTAAGATTTAAGGGTGACGATGGTGGTATTCTAGACAGTAATTATCTAGAAATGATGAATAGTGTTGGTGGATTCCGTGCTAGTAACTTTAGTAACTCGGAGGAGGCAGCAGGAACAGATGTTGAAACTCTGTTGTCTGAAGGAATCGTCGGTAGAGACTATAAGCACGGACAAGAAGTATATCAGATCACCAACAACAATCTAGGACAGTCTTCGTTTGACTTTACCAAATGGACTAATGATCCTAACTTTGTCAATAAAGCTACGGTAATTAGTTGGGATAGAAACCAGAAGAGACTACTAAGTCAAATCTGTGACAACTTCCAAGGATTCCAGAGAGATCTAGGTTACATTTATGGATTGTACAATAGTGTGTGTAACCATGCCTTCTGTGCTTACGGTGGTGATGGCATCGAGTCCACCAGTGCCGTCAATCAAAGAGAATCCGTTATCGTAAAATTCAACGATCCATTTAATATTAGCACTGCTAACTTCACAGGGTTCGGAGAGTTCATCGAAGGAGAAACTGCCGAACAACTCTTGGAATCAAAGAGTAACTTCATCCCAGGCAAATTCTATACGGTCGGAGAAAGAGTCGCACAGAGAATTCCCGGAAACAACCCGTCCGGATTTGCTACCGGAACTGTAGTTGAGTTTACCGCTAGAAATTCAGGGAACTCTGCTGACACTTCTGACACCGTATTGTTGATCGAATCAGATTCTATCACAGGCGGAACGTTTGAGGTTGGAGTTAACGCTAAACCAATTGTCGAGGGCACTGTAAATAGTTCTGGTACGTTCGTGCAAAGCACCACAGGAAGAATAACACAAACCAATAACTATGGATTGAACGGTGCATTCTTTAGTGGATCTTTAGGGTCTGGTGGATCTTCTGCCGATCAATATACCAAACAGGTTCCAGTTACGATGGGAACTGCTAGAATTAAACAAATCAGAGAACAATCAGATGATGCTCATCAGGTATCACTGTTTGATATTGAAATGTTCAACAAACGACCGGGTGTCAAATTCTTCCTATCAGAAGCTAGATCTATTTTCTATGGACTAGCAACCTCCGAAAACTTAGCCGGGAGTGTGAGAACTAACGCTGGTAAAATCGCAAACATACATCCATCCAACATCGGTAAAGTTTTCAACATTCAAGATAACAAATTATTCTTTAAAGTTCCCCAAGGCGATATTGTAAAAACAATAAATTCTATGGACTATAGAATTCAGAAGGAATTTCCAATAGTCTTAGATCCAGGCACCAATTCATCCACGATTAAAAGTGGATCTTCACTGATAAGATTTGTGGGTGGAGGTTCAAGTGGCGGAGTGATAGAAGGCGCTGACATCAACAACTACATTCTATTAGACAACGATGGTAAAATAATGGACATATATTCTGGTGCATTCCAGATGTTTACCAACAATGCTGATTTTGGCGGCGAGGGATCGTTGACTCTGGTCAAGAACACCGGCGGTGGAACCGGAACATTCCCAGTTACAAGCGAATATAGATTAATCGCCATGCTGGATGTTAACCCCGGATCGGATATAACTTCTAGTGTGATAAGAACTAAGGTATTACTTGGAACTGCTGATAATCTGGGAACAGCTGATGTTCTTGTTGACCAAACTGGAAATAGTTTCTTCAATCTATCTAAAGCTGACATTCTAAATGTTACCAGTATAATCGATACGGGAATTAGCGCTACTGCTGATGTAACTAACAAGTTTACCATAGACACTGGTCAAAGAGACAATTTCTATGACACTGGAAAGATTTTTGTGGTGAATAATGGACTTTCCACTTTTGGAACGACAACAGATGTCCTTTCCACAGTTAATAAAACAGCAAATCTTGTCGGTCCCCTAGTGGTATCATACAGATATTTTGAACACAAGGGCGATGGGCCCATCGTAGTCTCCTCATATCTAAATGAGACACCTCCGCCAGATTCGGGTGAACTAAAAGTTACGTACGATGATATTCCTGAATATGTTTCTACGGACACCGGAGAGGTCACAAAACTACAATCAGTAGTTGATTTCAGACCCATCAAATCACCGGATGGAACTTTCAGTAAAGTATTCATACCATACTCTGGTCAGTCGTTCAACGTCTCTTATTCGTTCTACCTACCAAGAATTGATAAACTTGCAATCACAAGAGACAGAAGATTCAAGGTGGTTCAGGGAGTGCCTTCTCTGTTCCCAGTGTCTCCAGATGATGTAGCAGATGCAATGGAAATCTATAGGTTCGATATTCCCGCTTATACATTCAAGACCTCGGATATCGTCTCCAAGTCTATTAAAAACCAAAGATTCACAATGAATGACATTGGTAAGATCAAGAGAAGGGTTGAACAATTAGAGTACTATACAACTCTTTCTCTCCTCGAAAGAGAAACCGAATCATTGTTCATCAAAGATGCGAACGGTAACAATAGATTTAAGAATGGTATAATAGTAGATCAGTTCTCAGGACATGGTGTCGGAAATGTTAGAAACAGAGATTACAACGTTTCTATAGATTTCCAAAATCAGGAGTTAAGGCCTCCGTTTGTGTCCGAAAACGTAGATTTTGATATTGCAACTCTCAATGGTATGAATCAGACTGTAGACGGTTTTATAACACTACCATTCGATGAGGATATTTTCATAAGACAACCACTCGCAACCACCAGTATCAACGTCAATCCATTCAGCGTCACCAACTGGTTGGGCGAAGTTAAGATGGATCCAGCCTCAGACAACTGGGTGGACACCGAACAGAGACCAGATGTTTTGGTTAACCTTGAGGGTGAGAATGACGCATGGGAAGAACTCGGAAGTGTTGCGTTCGGAACTCAATGGAACGACTGGGAAGTTAACTGGACCGGATCGTTCACAGAAGCTCAGTTCAGACAAGGAAACCAAATCGGAACCGTGACCTCCAGAATTGGATCTGGTACGAGAACTGGTGTTGAAAACAGAATTGTGCCTGAACGTATCGAAAGGAATATTGGTAACAGAGTGGTTGATGTTAGTGTTGTTCCGTTCATCAGAACCAGAAAGATTGCTGTGACTGCAACAAACATGAGACCAAACACTCCAGTTCATGCCTTCTTTGATAATATCAACGTAGACGAACACTGCACATTCTTAGACGCTTCGGGTGCAAGAAAGAGACTCACAGAATCAGAACTAATCACTGACGAAAACGGTGCCATAACTTCTGAAAGATCTCTAACTTTTGTAATCCCAGGCGGGCAGTTTAGAACCGGCGAAAGATTGTTCCGACTTACGGACGAACCATCTAACGATGTAAAGAACGCACAAACTTCTGCGGAGACCACATATCCCGCACAAGGCATTCTGCAAACTCAAGAGGACGTTTCGATCTCCACTCGTCTACCCAGACTACAAAGAAATAGCGTCACCGAAGAGAGAATTATCACCGACACCAACATTTCCTGGCAGACTATTCCTCAGAATAGAGACCCCGTTGCACAGACCTTCTTGGTCAGTCCATCTGAACATGCCAATGGAGTGTTCGTGGACAGTATTGACGTATTCTTTAAGAAGAAGTCAGATACTCTACCGGTAACCATGCAGATTAGACCAACCAGAAACGGTTTCCCACACTCTGCAGCCGTATTACCCCTCGCAGAAGTTGTTCTTACACCAGAAGAAGTCAACATAAGTGAAACCCCCGATGCGGACAGTCCCGGAACAAGAACCAGATTTAAGTTTAGTTCACCAATCTATCTACTACCACAAGAGTATTCTATGGTCATTCTCTCGAACAGTGATGACTATGAGGTATTCATTGCTACTATGGGCGAAAATCAAATCGGAACGGAAAACCCTGTGGTGGAACAACCCCACTTAGGTTCTCTATTCAAGTCTCAGAATGCCAGTACTTGGACGCCTGATCAAAACTCTGATTTGATGTTTGTCATTAACAAATGTAAGTTTAAGACTGCTGGTATCAATACTGTTTCTTTCAAGGAGAGAAAGACAGGCAGTGAAGACTCTATTAAACTTGACCTCTTCCAACTCAATGCTTCAAACATAAACTGGCCAACGAGTAAGTTTAACTTAAGTGTCAGGATGACACCAAATAACCCCAGTAATGTTAGAGCAACAGATGAAGAGTTTGCGATCGTTGCTAATGAAAACTTCGAACTAGACTCTAGTAGAAGAATCGATATGAACGGTGAAGAAAATACCTTTGTACTAAACGCCACGGTTGACGGTTTAGATCCAGATGTTTCACCAGTCTTAGACTTGTCAAGATTGTCTCTAATATCCGTAGAGAATAAGATTGAGGGCAATAAAGACTTGGATAAAACTGGTGAAGCGTATAACGGAGAGTTAGATCCAATCGCTACACCAGTGGCTCCGGGAGAAACTAGAAGAGCTAGGTATATAACCAGACAGGTTAATCTAGCCTCAGGATTTGAAGCTAGAAACATTAAGGTTCTACTCACTCAGTATAAACGACAAAATACCGATATTCAAGTGTTTATTAAACAACAACCATCGGGTGAAGACGCTCCGTTTGAGAATCAACCATACATTCAGTTGACTCCAAACACAACTGCTACATCTGAGTCATTCCAAGAGGTTGAATACTCTTTAGATGAAGATCTAACAGAACCAATGGGTAAATTTAGTATAAAGATCTGCCTATATTCAGATCTAGCTCCAAATGACACCACCAAATATCCAATAGTTAAAGATCTGAGAGGCATTGCCCTAGCATGAAAAATATAATAAATATAAAAGGTAGAAAAGATGTAGTCAGAGACAGAGGTTCTGGTGCTGTTCTTTCCACCGATATGAAATCTTTATCTGAGTACAAAAGAAAAAGTGAAGATCAAACTAGAATAAAAATATTAGAAGAAAAAACAAATGCAATTGAAAATGAATTAAGTGAAATGAAGCAGATGCTTACTATCTTAATAAACAGAGGAAACTAAAATGCCAGGTGGATCTACTCTAGAAAATTTAGCTATAACAGAAACCTTTTATGGTTGGTTTACAAAAACTAACGAAATCATAAATGAATTGAACTCTCAAGTTGGTAATGGTATTTCCGGCGCGGGGATCAGTGGTGATAATCTTATCATTACACTAATTGACGGTTCCACAGTTGACGCGGGGTCTGTTATTGGTCCTCAAGGTGTCGGTATTGCCTCTGGTGGTTTAAGTGGTGATAATTTAATCATCACTCTACAAAACGGTTCTACATTTGATGTCGGCAATGTTCGGGGTCCGCAAGGTTCTACCGGATCTCAAGGTCCGATCGGTTCGACTGGAAGCACTGGTAGTACAGGAGAAGCCGGTGCAGGTGTTCCCACTGGTGGTTTAGTTGGTTACGCTCTAGTAAAGAGAACAAATCAGGATAGGGATACTGAGTGGAAAGATCTACAACTTCAAGTTAAAGCCAGTTCTGGACATGTAGGTGGTTGGGAGACAAAGAAAGTAGAGAATATTGTTGGCGAAGGGCCTCTGACATCGGGAAGAAATAGATTCCCACGGTGGTCTCCAAATATTTACTTATCAGAAATTCATACTGGAAGAGGAATAGCCTTAAGAGGTTCTACTGGATTTTATAATGTGGCCGGATACCTTGGAAATAGCTCTGGATATGATGACGGTGTAACAGCTGGTATAAAGGTCTTGAACTTCTTCGAATCTCTAAAGAGATTTGAAGGTAACACATATTTCTATGCTTCAACTGGTCCCAGTGCCGTTACTGGAGAAGAAGCTGTCTGTCAGGGTAGACTATTGGATGCACCTCCCGGTTTCTACTGGAATCGAATGAAGTACTTCCCGACCATGAAATTGCAACCAATATACTTCACGAACCACTCAGTCATCGATCAGTATGTCATGTACATTGCTGGTTATGGCACTGGAGCCACTGCTAATACCGTAGAAAATCAGAAAAAGAGAAGAGGCACATACGGATTCTTTGGTATGTTGCCGATCAACTCCTTCCCATCAGGTACACCCGAATCCACATTGACTTCTTTGGATAGGAATGGATTTGTTCAAGGATCAACTTGTGCATTTTACTTTAGACCGGACGATGGAACCGCTGCCACATCAGGAGTCACTTTAGCTTTGACTAAGAGTGACGGAGACTTTAATACCGACGACAGTACTCACATCGAAGCCTCTTATACAGGTGATTTCATCAGAGAAGTTACAGCCGGAAGAACCGGACCGATAGGACTTTTCTCCAGTGCTGCTGGACCAAATGGATTGTCTGGTGGATTCACCATTGATCCCGGTTGGTATTACATCATGACAGAATTTATTCCAGCATCTTGGTTTAGTGTTGGTTCAAATATTGACCCAATCGGAACCGCAGACGCTTATTTTTCCGGTTCGCACTCTGATGATGTTCTCTTCACACACACTGACGCATCCTCGCAGACTCATAGAACTGATATGTTTGGGTTGAATGGGTTTGAACTCGCACCATATAACGAAAGTATTGGTGACGCTGTTCCAGATCCATTTACGCCTACATGTTATCTTGGTGTTCCCGTCGTGAGAAACGTAGGATTAGATACAAGATCTCTTCTACATCCAACAGGACTACCCCCGCATTTGTGGTACAATTTTGGATTCTCTGGGGGATCGGCTGATGGTAGATTTATAACCGGAGCTTCTGGTGGATCTAATTCTGGCGGAATCATGTTTGGTCCACACTTGGGACTACATTCGTATGATGTTTCGGGTCAGACAGCGGAGATTTCTCCTGACGGTGGTATAGTGATCAGGGCCCAAAATGCAGAACAGGGAAGTGCCCCCAGAGTCGCCGTTTCCGTTATCAGTACGTCTAATGCTGCAGAAAACTTAGTCACGTTTGAACCCGGAATCAAACAGGTGAGTTCACCGGGATGTGATTATAATTGTAACGATATTCTCGACACTACTTTCTACAGCACTGGTTTTAGCGGATACGAATTTGGAGGAACATTAGCGACTGGACCCAATGAAGATGGATTATGTCCTGTTTATTGTTGTCCCGGTACAACATTTGCGTACTTTAGAGCTACTGGAATCCTCAGTGATGCTCAAGCTGCTGGCGGACAAGCTGATGCGGACTCAGCAGGAACTACCGGAACCCTCCTCGCCGATCAAGCAAATGCTCCTTGGACAACTGTATATGATGAAACTATATTTGGATTTTCAGGCGGAACGGCCGGCAATGTGTCAGCTGCATGCGTAGCATATTCGTGTTCTAACACTTACGGTTATGTATGTACCTCCCAGCACGATGGTTGCTCTAACGTAAACGGTTGCATCCCGCACGGAAACAACTGTGCTCAATATGGTGGTTGTCTACCCGCGGCGGCGCAGGATGTTTCCGGTTCAATTGGTAATACGCCGCCAGATCCTCCAGCTTCTAGAACTATCTCTATCTTCGTCAATGAAGGTGAACAACATCACGATCTATGGTTTGGTGGGTCTTCTAGTGTTACGGGTTCTAACCACCTAATCTGGCACACTTCCTCCTTTGGTTGCACCACGGGAGTCACCTTCCACAAGTATGAGGGTCCATAATGACTGCATTTTTTGGTAATGTAATGCTAGAAGGACGGTCTTCAGCTGGACATTGTTTCACTCCCGTAAAGTCAACATCAACGGCTAATGGTGTGGAAATAAACGGAAAGCGTCCGGTTTTAGATGGAGATCCGTATGTCGGTCCTCACAACTGTGGGGACAAATCTCACCCACCGGGAAGTGCGGTAGCCACACAGAGAAAAGTTTTGGTCAATGGTAGAGCGGTTCACAAAACAGGCGATCCAATTTCCTGTGGAGATAAAGCTTTAGGACCACCATGTCTTGGTGTAATTATTGGATCGTAACACTTTCATACTATAAATATAGTATGGAGGTACAGACATGGCCATAGTTTCCTCAAGAGAAGATCTTAAACAGTATTGTCTGAGACGACTGGGATTTCCTGTAGTAGAGATAAATGTTGATGATGAACAACTAGAAGACAGACTAGATGATGCGATTCAGTATTTAACAGAGTATCACTTCGACGGTGTTGAACCACAATACCTAAAACATCAGGTAACTCAAACTGATATAGATAATGGTTACCTTGACATGAATGAGGTTGACCCGAGAGTGGTTAGTGTGGTTCGTGCCTTTAAGTTTGGTGCGGGTCAGAATAACACCGGTAATCTTTTTAGTGTAAAATATCAAATAGCACTTAATGATTTTTATGGATTAAGAAACCCAGTGAGCATTCACAACTATGATATCACAAAAAGACACCTAGCTCTTCTAGAAGATATACTAACTCCAGAGAAACACGTTAGATTTAACAGAGTCACAAATAGACTCTATCTCGACATGAACTGGGAAGAAGAAATTAGCGTGGGTGAATTTTTGATGTTTGAAACCTATGTGGCTATAGATCCAGAAACATTTAAAGAATTTTATAAGGATCATGTTCTGAAGAGATATGCTACCGCCAAAATTAAATATCAGTGGGGAACCAATCTCTCCAAGTTCGAGGGTTTACAACTTCCCGGTGGTGTTCAATTTAGTGGTAGGGAAATTGCTTCAGAAGCTCAACAAGAGATCGATAAAATAGAAGAAGAAATTCAACTAAAATACGAACTACCTCCAGACTTTATGGTGGGATAAAAAATGACAAATCCGTACTTTTCTCAAAAACCACCTTCGAATAAACTGTTGGAAGATCTGACAGCAGAAGCTATATCAATATATGGTAAAAGTATGATATACATTCCTCGATCTTTGGTTAGAGAGGACAAGTTGTTTGGAGAGGATCCCTCCTCTGCTTTTAATGATGGACACCAAATTGATATGTATGTCGATTCGGTTGATGGTTTTGGTGGTGGGGATCAGATTACCAACTTTGGTTTTGAAATTCAAGATACTGCTGATCTGGTTGTATCAAAGAAAAAGTTTAACCAACTTGTAGCGACTGACACAATTAGGCATCCAAGAGAGGGTGACTTAGTTTTCTTCCCTATGACTAACTACATCCTAGAGATAAAATTTGTAGAACACGAAAATCCATTTTATCAGTTAGGTAAACTTTATACCTATAGGTTATCTTGTGAGTTGTTCCGTTACTCACACGAAACACTCAACACGGGCTTCTCAGATGTGGACAATCTACAGGACGTAGTGGATGGTGTCACGGGAGCAGATCAAGACGGAACTGTAAGTATTCTACCACAAGATGGATTCGGAACGAACACAGAAATTGGAACAGACGCAGAGTCAATTCTGGACTTCTCCGAGACAGACCCATTCTCGGAAGGGAACTACCAGAACTACTCTTCATGAGGTAAACCATGTTTGAATCACACTTCTATAATGGGACGGTAAGAAACGTAGTGACCGCATTCGGCACTTTGTTTAACAATATCAATATACAAAAGTTAGATGCTGAAGGCAATGAGTCTTCAAAAATAAGAATTCCTCTCGCTTATTCTACAAGAGAAAAATTCATACAGAGGTTGAGAGAAGATGATAGACTAGACGATGCAGAATATCCAAACTCACATGTGCAGATGACTTTACCCAGAATGTCTTTCTCAATGGGCAGTATGGTTTATGACCCATCCAGAAAGAGAAATACAACTCATAGAAGAAGAATCAAAGATACTCAAAACACTCAAAACTTTTTAACATATCAGTATGCAGAAGTTCCCTATAACTTTGGATTTGAACTTGGTGTCTATGCTGGTAGTTTTAATGATGGGTTACAAATAGTTGAACAGATTCTTCCTTACTTTACCCCAGAATTCAATTTGACATTTCAAAGATCTGGTGGAACTAGTGACCTCTATACAAAAATGGATATACCCATTGTTCTGGATAACGTAGGTTTGGAGTATGATGCTCTGGGTGACATGGAAACGAGAAGACTTTTAATTTGGAATCTAAGTTTTACAGCCAAGTATTACTTACACGGACCCACCAAGAGAGAAAAGACCATCACAAGTTCCGATGTGACTCTTTTCAACATAGATGGTCTGACATCGGGTCAGATATCAGGTACAACAGGAACAGACGAACAACGCTCCGCCACGGGTCCGTCAGGGGATCTGGCAGGACTTAGTGGTGCTGTCTCTAGAATTATAGTTGGACCGTCCGGTCCCACTGCGGATATCTCTGATTATGATTTCAATGTTGATAAGTTTGTTTTGTGGAGTGATACAAATAGTATAGATACGACTGGAGTTACATCATAATGCGTGATAAAGTTGAGAAGAATTTAGACGATATTTTTGATATAGAAGCAGAAGTAGTTGAATCCGAAATAATCCAACCAAAAAGAATAGAGAACCCGGTCAATGAAAAGCGAGATCTTGATCAAGACTACAAAACGGTTCGATCTAATCTTAAAAATATCATAAGCACGGGATCCGAAGCGATTGAGAATATCCTTCAGGTTGCGACCGAAACTGAGTCTCCAAGAGCATATGAGGTTGCGGCACAAATGATCAAGACCGTAGCCGATGCAAACAAAGACTTGGTTGATCTGCACAAGAAACTGAAAGACATAAACAAAGAAACAAATAATGTCAAGAATGTGACAAACAATGCTCTTTTCGTGGGTTCAACAAAGGAACTACAAATGATGATGAAAGAACAACATAAGTTATTAGAACAGGATGATATGAGAGATGCCGAGGACTGATTCACCAGATCAATACTTAGGAAACCCAAACCTAAAATCAGCCGGCGTTGAAGTAGAATTTACTAAAGAACAAATTGCAGAGTACATCAAGTGCAGTAAAGATCCAATTTACTTTATTAAAAACTACATCAAGATCGTGTCACTCGATGAAGGTCTGGTTCCGTTCACAATGTGGGACTTCCAAGAAGAAACCGTGGACGCAATTCACAACAACAGGTTCGTGATTTGTAAGTTTCCTCGACAGACTGGTAAGTCCACCATCATGATATCCTACATTCTTCACTACGTTTTGTTCAACGACAGTATGAATGTGGCTATCCTTGCTAACAAACTAGCAACTGCAAGAGAACTACTGTCTCGACTCCAGCTGGCATACGAACACCTCCCAAAGTGGTTACAACAAGGAGTCGTGGCATGGAACAAGGGTTCGATTGAACTAGAGAACGGATCGAAGATTCTGGCTTCTGCAACCTCATCTTCTGCGGTTCGTGGTGGTTCGTTCAACCTTATCTTTTTGGACGAATTCGCGTATGTCCCCCATGAAGTTGCAGATGAGTTTTTCAGTTCTGTTTACCCCACCATATCATCTGGTAAGAATACCAAGATTCTGATCGTATCTACTCCGCACGGCATGAATCTGTTTCACAAATTCTGGGTTGGTGCGAATAAGAAACCGGGAGAGTTGGGTAAAAACGATTACGTTCCGGTTGAGGTACACTGGTCTCAGGTTCCGGGTCGAGACGAAGAGTGGAAAAATACACAGATAGCTAACTCTTCGTTGGAACAATTTCAAACAGAGTTCGAGTGTGAGTTCCTTGGATCTGTAAACACACTGGTTAATGCCTCCAAACTAAAGACCATGACGTTTAACAATCCCATACACAAGTCACCCGAGGGACTGAAAATATACAAAAAACCAGAGAAAGATAGAGTATATTTTATGACTGTCGATGTTGCAAGGGGTGTGGGCGAAGACTACCATGCTTTTGTTGTAATTGATGCAACCGAGTCTCCATATGATATTGTAGCGACCTTCAAGAACAACGAAATGCCTCCCATGTTATACCCCGATATGATATTCAAGGTAGCAAAAGAATACAACGAAGCATTTGTACTTATAGAGACGAATGACATTGGTGGTCAGGTTGCCGATATCATGAAGAACGATCTGGAGTACGAAAACTTACTCTCGACATCTGTGAAAGGTCGTGCTGGGCAGGTTCTAGGTGAGGGATTTGGATCCAATGTAACTCCAGGCATCAAGACTACTCAACCGGTTAAGAAAATTGGATGTGCAACACTCAAGGGTTTCATAGAAATGGATAAACTTTTAAACCCAGATTATGATATTCTAGATGAGTTGATTAATTTTGTTTCGGTACGTAATACATTTGAAGCCGATGCGGGTCATCACGACGACTTAGTGATGTGTCTAGTTTTGTTTGCGTGGATGACCACTCAAAAATATTTTCAAGAAACTTTTGATCGGGATGTAAGAAAACAATTATACGAACAAGAAATGAAAAATATTGAAGAAGATATCATGCCTTTTGGGTTTATAGAGGACGGTTTAGACTCACAAGAGGGGTCAGTGGACGATGAAGGTAACGTTTGGTTCTAAATCAGAAAAACTATAAATATTCTGAGTTGCATAAAAGCAAAATGATGCGTTATTCCACCAAAGGAGAATAAAATGCCCTTTCAAGTTAGTCCAGGCGTTAGTGTCGTCGAAACAGATCTTACAACTATTGTGCCGACCATTTCAACCACAGCAGCAGGTTTCGTAGGTGATTTTGGTTGGGGTCCAGCGAGTGAAGTTCTCACAATTTCCTCTGAAAACGAATTAAGAGAAGAGTACGGCGATCCAGATGACAACAACTTCTCATGGTGGTTTTCTGCCGCAAACTTCCTTCGTTATGGAAGTAATCTACAAGTAATCAGAGCTGTCAACTCGGGTGCTAAGAACGCTGGTGTCACAAACAGTGACCCCGGCAGCGATGTGTCACTTAAAGCTTGGCCCATCGATGACCAGTTAGACTCTGCGACCGGAAGTCTTAATAATGGTGCAGGAACCGCCCCATTCGTCTCTAGATATCCCGGTTCTATTGGTAACAACCTAGCTATCGCTATCCTTGACGGAATAGGTAACTCCGGTGAAACTCTAAGTGACTTTAAGTTTGGTTCATTCTTGAGAGAGAAACCAGATACTTCAGCTAGAGCGGCAGAAAGAACTGGAATTACTACCGGTTTCGGCGATGAACTTAGTATCGTTGTTTACGATAACACCGGTTTCTTCACAGGAGAAAAGAACACTCCACTAGAAATTTATGAGGGTGTTTCGAAGGCTTTCGACGCTAAGAAAGATGACGGAACCTCAAACTACTATAGAACTGTCATCAACAATTCTTCTGCTTATATTTTAGCATCTAAAGCTACCGCTCCGGCCGGTGGGGAATCGGGAACAAATAGCGAACAATCCATTCAAGATGTTTATGGTGGGAACAGTGCCGCAAAGTTTGAAGATTTCTTTGGAGGACTATCTTCTGGGTTTGCATTTACTGGGGGAACAGCAGCTGCTCCGACTCCGGGAAATATTAAAACCGCATACGAAGATTTCTTCTCTAACTCAGAAACCCAAGATGTTTCACTAATAATTGCAGGGCCGAACGATAGTACCGTTAGAAATGCTATCGTTGACATTGCAGAAACGAGAAAGGATTGTGTTGCATTCCTCTCGCCTGACCTCAACGATGTTCTCGGTATTGCTGAAAGCCAGAAAGCAGATGCGGTCATCGAGTCCCGTAATGAAATTACAACCAAGAGTTCTTATGCAGTAATGGACAGTGGTTGGAAGTATCAGTACGATCCCTATAATGACAAGTTCCGATATGTTCCTCTTAATGCAGACATCGCTGGACTTTGCGCTAGGACTGATACCATCGCAGAACCTTGGTTCTCTCCCGCCGGTTTTAATCGAGGTTCGATCCGAAACGTGATCAAACTCGCTTACAGTCCCGACAAGGCTGACCGTGATAAACTTTACGTCAAGGGTATTAACCCAGTAGTCAGTTTCACTGGTGAAGGTATTGTTCTCTTCGGAGATAAGACCATGCAAGCTAAACCAAGTGCATTCGACAGAATTAATGTTAGAAGACTCTTTAACATTCTAGAGAAGTCTATCGCTACCGCCGCTAAGTTCTCACTCTTCGAATTCAATGATGAGTTCACCAGAGCTGCGTTCAGAAACTTAGTCGAACCATTCCTTCGAGACGTTCAAGCAAGAAGAGGTATCTTTGACTTCAAGGTTGTTTGTGATGAAACTAACAATACTCCACTAGTGATTGACAAAAACGAGTTCCGTGCAGACATTTTCGTCAAACCTGCTCGTTCCATCAACTTTATTACACTTAACTTTGTTGCCTCACCAACTGGTGTTGATTTTGATGAAATTGGTGGATAATCAAGGAAACCTCGTCTAAATAAGAAAGACATAGGAGAAATACAAAAATGGCTACACCACTAAATGTCGATCAATTAAAAACCGTCCTCCGCGGCGGTGTCAGGACCAACCTATTCCGCGTGGATATTGCTATTCCCGCTGGAGTAGATACGTTTGGTCTTGATTCTAATCTCATTGGTGTGATGACTAAAGCTGCTCAGATCCCACAAGCAACTCTAGGTTCAATTGAAGTCCCCTTCCGTGGCACTAGATATAAGTTACCCGGAGATAGAACTTTCGAACCTTGGACCATGACCGTTCTAAACGATCCAGAAATGCGTATTCGAAGCATGTTTGAAAACTGGTCCAACGCATTCAAGGGATTTGCATCTAACGTCGCAGTCGCTGAACCTGCATCCCTGTATGGTTCTGTAGAAATTTATCAACTAAACCAACAGGGTGAAATTATTCCCTCACAGGGTTCCAGTTCCACATCATCTTGGAAACTAAACTCATGTTGGCCTAGTGATATTTCCGCGATCGATTTATCTTATGACGATGAGAACACTCTCTCGCAGTTCACTGTAACCTGGCAGTACCAGTACTGGATTCACGAAATCTCAACTGATAGAGCCGGAACTAACGTGAACAACTTGGGTGATTAATAGTATTTAAAATGAAGGAAGTGATATGCCAGTTGAATTATTCGGTTTCTCTCTCGGGAGAACCAAAAAGAAGTTAACAGATGAAGCCATCATTAAGAATGATGGAACATTAGTAAACCCATCGTTCGTACCACCAGAGTCGGACGATGGGTCTACTGTCGTTAGTGGTGGTGGTGGAGGTTACTTCGGCCAGTATCTAGACCAAGAAGGTCAGATCAAAAGTGATAACGATTTGATTTCTCGTTATAGAGGAATGAGTCTACACTCTGAAATTGAAATGGCAGTGGAGGATATTGTTAACGAAGCTATTGTTTACGAACACGATTATCCCTCTGTCAAAATTCTATTAGAACAAGTAGATCAATCAGATTCAATTAAAAAGAAAATTGAGGAAGAATTCGATAACTGCCTCAGACTGCTCAACTTCACCAATAAAGGTTATGAACTCTTTAAACGGTGGTTTGTGGATGGTAGAATTTTCTTCCACATGATTACTCCTAAAGATCAATCTAAAAAAGGCGTTGTAGAACTCAGACCTATTGACGCATTGAAGATTAAGAAAATCAAGAAAATACACAAGGAAAAAGACCCTACGACTCAGGTCGAAGTTGTAACAAAAGTAGAAGAGTTTTATATCTACACGGACAAAAACTATATCAATCGTTACGGCGCTGGGATGGAGAGACATTCATCCGGTGGTGAAGTTGGTATTCGAATCGCAGCAGAATCAATTTGTTACGTACCATCTGGTGTGTATGACTTTGAAAACAAAAGAGTGGTTGGATACTTACACAAGGCAATCAAACCACTAAATCAGCTTCGAATGATCGAAGATGCGGTTGTAATCTATAGAATCTCAAGAGCTCCCGAACGAAGAATCTTCTATATCGACGTTGGTTCTCTTCCCAAGACAAAGGCAGAGCAGTACCTACGGGATATAATGATGAAGTATAAAAATAAACTTGTCTACGATGCTTCTACCGGCGAAATGAGAGATGATAAACGTCACATGTCCATGCTCGAGGATTACTGGTTACCTCGTAGAGAAGGTGGTAGAGGAACTGAAATCAGTACTCTTGACGGTGGACAGAACCTCGGTGAAATGGAAGATGTAGAATACTTCAAGAAGAAACTATATCGAGCGTTGAATGTTCCGGTAACTCGACTGGAACCAGACACAGGTTTTAACTTAGGTCGAGAGTCAGAGATTACAAGAGACGAACTGAAGTTTTCGAAGTTCATTGACAAACTTAGATCAAAGTTCTCTGATGTATTCCTACAAATTCTTAAGACCCAATTGATTCTCAAGGGAATCATGAGAGAAGATGAATGGAATAAGATCGTACAGGATATTCGTTTCGATTATATTCGAGACTCTTACTTCACCGAACTTAAGAATACTGAGATAATGAAGTCTCGACTGGAACTTCTTAGAGACATTGAGGATCATATCGGAACCTATTTCTCAAGAGACTTTGTGAGGAAGAACATCCTTCGACAGACCGATCCAGAAATTAAAGATATGGATCGTCAAATTGATAAAGAAAAAGAAGAAGGTGATATAGATATGGAAGACGGAGGCGAACCCGATGGCGAGCGCTAATTTTGACATCCCACACGAACAAGGCACTAATTTCTTGTTAAACTTAAATTACTTTGATGATTCTGGTGTAGCTATTGATTTAAGTAATTACTGGGGCAGAATGGATGTAAGAACTATAAGGTTTGAAAATGACGAAAACGACGATAGTTTGGTGGTCAGATTCAGTAATGAAAATACGCACGGATATACCGGATCAATAGCTTCAACAGGCGATGCAAAGGTGGCCGGTCACCTTTCACTCATAGGTGAAATGATATATGGAGTTACTGCAACAGCTGCTACTGCCAGTAACGTTCAGGGTCAAATGTCATTATCTTTTACTAAAGAAGTTTCACAACAAATAGCTTCTGGAACGTATCTTTATGACTTTTTACTTTTCTTTGACAGGGGCAATTCAGGTAATACTACAGATGCGGTTGCGGAAAGATTGGTATCTGGTAAATTCATAGTATCACCATCCATAAGTAATCCAGATCCATTCGGTGTTCAGTAATGCCACAATTAGAGGTAGAGATCGTAAAAAACTTTAGATTGGGTAAATATGGATCTAGTTTTGTAGACATTTATGACCCACCTAAAGAAAAAAGAAGACTTGTCTTTACCACGCAAATAGTAGAACCACTATTCAAAGACGAACCGTTGGTCTGTAAACCAAATTTAAATAGAATTTCACAAAGACCAGCTTTTGCTATCGAACGAGGAAATATCCCTCAGTTTGATTGTGATGTACCAGAGGCTTTACAGAGGGAATTGGATTTTGTTTTAGGCAAAAGAAAATCTATACAGACAGATCCCTTTCTTAAAGAAGAATCAGATTTTAATGATGAGGATATTAGAAATAGTAGAAACTTCGGTGCTGAATTTAACAGTGTAGACACTTTAGATAAAATGGTAGCTGTAGGTGGGTTGCAATTCAGCGTAATAAATCCGAAAACTAGGAGACCTTATGAAAGGGGTGCAGAAGTTCATTGGTCGTTTGGACTAAATCTAGGGGATGTTCAAGATTCTTGTGGAGGGTCCGGAGTAGCTTCTGGTGGTGAGGGATTTGATCCACCAGTGTTACTAACAGATAATAGAAATCGTGAGGGTATAAATCTAGCCAGTCGGGAGTCAGGACGCGGATTGTTCTTTTGGTCTAACAGCAGAGTATACTTTGAAATAAGACATGGGCTGAATAGTGATAAGTATCATGCCTCCGTAACACATACTGAGGCCGGAGTTGGGGTAAATGCGTGGCAAAAAACGCCAAAGAAAAAGTCTTTCGTACTGTCAAAATCTAATCTACGAAGAAATGGGTCATTTAGCAGGGGCTTTTTTGGAGGGTTTTCAAATCCTTGGTCGTCTTTTCCTTCCGGAAAAATTACTGTCGTTTTCTTTGCAGATCCATGTGATTATACCATAGAGAACCAATCAGGTTTACCTGCCAATGAGAGATATGTTGGAACTTCGTGAAGGGGATAATTCATGGTACAAAAAAGAGGAGAGGTAGAAAATATATTAAAAGTATCATTTCCCGGACCCATTTTAGTGAGAAAAGGTTCGGGTAACGATGTATTCTTAACAAGATCTAGAGATGAAATAGTTCTTGACATAGAAAAACGAGACGTAAAACCTTTATACTGGGATCAGGTAACAGCTCATTTTTCAGATCTGACGCCTCCGGGATTTAGATCTGGTATATTTCCTCCTAAATGTGACAGGGGTTCAATAGAAATATTATGCGGACAGGATCAATGTCAAGCTTACGTTGTAGGTGAGTCTGTCCCAGTTTCTGTTTTACCGCCGACGATCATTTCAGATCCCCCAGAGTGTCCAAATCCTCCTTGTACACCATGTCCCCAACAGTGTGAGGATGGTACATGTCCTCCATGCGCTCCCCCACCGTTACCATGCCCCTGCACTGGAGATCCAGAAAACAATCCAAATTTAGCTCCGATCGGAGCTGTCCACCCAAACTGCCCACCGAATCCATGTGGGAGTGGTTGTCCTTGCCCCAATGGTGGTTGTCCACCGTGTACTGGATGTGTAGACAACCAACCATTATGTCCTGATGGCACATGTCCTCCGTGTACGGGATGTGATGCTGGGGTAGAAGAGTGTTGCAATCAACCGGGAGCCTGTCCTGCGGCCGGGTCAGAGTGTTGTATGTGTGATAGATCAGGTCACTGCATGACAGTAACGACTTTTCAATGGGGTTTTACCACACAAGGGCCTCGATGTCCGATAGGGGTAAACGGACTTGGTGATGAGGCTACACCCGTATATGAAGGAGAATTTGAATTTCTATGTGTAGACAGTTGTCAGTGTCCATGTGCCTCGTCAGGGTCGGATCCATGTAATATTCCAAATGGAGATTCCAAAACATCACTGAGACTTTGTAATACAACGACAAGAACATTTTGTAATTCTTCTGACGGGACCAACATATTTTCTAGTAGTGATGGGCTTGGTGGATCAATTGAATTGGATTTCAATACTGGTATGTTAAATTTGGGAGGGTTAGATTTTAGCGATTTACCACCAGCAAACGACACCCTTATTCCCGGAGATACTCCTCGATCTGGAGTGCCGTATCTAGATACACCATGTGGGGAATCCTCCGGAGGAGCTCCCTGTTTCTGTAGATGTTGCGTGAGACCGGGAAGCTGCGACGGAGTACCTTTGTGTGGTGGTTGTCCGGATGATGCTCCATCGGCGCCAAACAGAGGATCTATGTGTACTCCCGATGGCGGCACAAACATAGTCTACAGAAGAATGTGCAGTTCTCCGGGGATTGATTTCTGTGCAGTTCGAAATAACGGGGGAGATTGTCAACAAAATACGGGAGAATGTTCGGCCGTGCCTACCGTAATTGTTAGTTGGTATCCAATCGTAAATGTTGATGTTATAAGGGGTCCAGAAGATACTGTTCTTGGTTTTGATATCTCATTATCTGGAAACCCAGTAGGCGGGCCTGGATCTCAGGGTGGTTGTGATTGCACTCCAAATCACGGCACTAGCACAGCGACTGCTTCCGGAGATTTTGATGACCTATATCCGGATGCCACTGGATTCAATAACCCCGAATGGCCAAATAATAACATCGCAGACGAATGTGAAGAATAACATCGCACCAGGCTGTGTCGGTTAAACCTTAATAAATTATAAATATAGCTCATCTTAAGGAGATACAAATGTTAGAGAGTACCAAAAAAGTTGTTGATCACATCGTAACTGAAAACCCTTCAGCTGCAAAAAGTGAGATTGAAAACATTCTATATGCCAAGATGGAAGATGCTTTAGAACTCAAGAAGATTGATATTGCATCATCCATGGCCGAAGCAAAGAAGCCAAAAAAGGATGAAGATGATGAAGACGAGAAGGACGATGACGGTGATGGACTTGACCCTGTGGGTGACGAAGATGATGATGTTGACAATGACGGCGATTCTGACGACTCTGATGAGTATCTTAAGAACCGTAGAAAGGCAGTCTCCAAAGCAATAAAAAAAGATAAAGCGGGCGTAGAAGAAAATGAAAAAACTGATGCGGCCGCAAGAAAAGCAGCGAGGCATGCTAGATCTATTGCAAGACTCTCGAAGGAACGACAGATGACTCTCGCAAGAGCAGCTGAAAGAAAAGCAAAGATGAAACAGAGGGAGCTTAGAAATTAATGTTACTCATCACAGAACAGAACGATCAACTAAACTACCTCACTGAAGAAGATGAAAACGGTAAAAAGAACCTTTTCATTGAAGGTATCTTTATGCAGGCCGAACAGAAGAACAGGAACGGTAGAATCTATGAAAAGAAGGTTCTGTTCAATGAGGCTAAAAGATACGAAAAAAATTATGTAAATGAGAACAGAGCTATGGGGGAACTGGGTCATCCCAATGGTCCCACCGTAAACCTAGAAAGAGTATCACATAAGATTACAGAACTTCGTTACGAAGGTAACGATGTGTACGGTAAAGCAAAAATTTTAGATACTCCTTATGGAAAAATCGTAAAAGACCTCATGAATGATGGGGTAAGACTCGGTGTTTCCACACGGGGTATGGGTTCATTAGAGGAAAGAGACGGTGCCAAATATGTCGGTAAAGACTTCATGTTGGCTGCAGTCGATATTGTAGCAGATCCTTCTGCTCCGGATGCCTTTGTTGA
>CETN01070829.1_pt1 | contig 40089 bp, 39 predicted proteins | sample 531301 | NCBI WGS metagenome assembly CETN01 (sample SAMEA2622656, study PRJEB7988) | marine metagenome | isolation source: saline water (ENVO:00002010), including
GGCATCGCAGGTAGCATGAGGTCGGGCAAGACCACGCTCGCTAACATGATTGCACAGACCTACAACATCCCCGTTGTGTCCTTCGCAGAGTCGCTACGCTACGAGGTGGCGCAGGCGTATTTCCCGAAACAGGGAAAGTCCGAGGCTCGGTTCATGTGGTCTCTTCTTGAGGAGAAGGACAAGTCGCTGACACGCCCACTTCTGCAAGCATGGGGGCAGGCGAAGCGAGAACTGCGACATCCCGATTATTGGTGTGAGAGAATGTTTGAATACATGGAGAAGAAAGGCATTGAAATCGCAGTCTGCGATGATGTGCGGCATGTGAATGAGGCGGAGTGGATTATCGCCAACGGCGGCTTTATCATCCGTCTCATATCACACCCCGCCGACCTCCGAGAGCGAGGCGCAGACGAGACCGCCATGCTTCACGCATCAGAGAACCTCGCTCCGCTTGACGAATACCTTGCAGAACACAATCACCCATGCGTTCGCATTGAGACGAGAGGACGCACCGAATACGGCACATTTGTTGCGGCGAACCCTGCGGTTGCGTCCCTGCTCAAGAAGGAGGAAGAGGAAGAATGATACGCAAATGGATTACAAAACATATCCTCCGAGTGCATGGTCTGGCGGTCTGTAAGATGTGCGATAACCTCGCTCACATTGACCAAGGAATATGCGACTACTGCGAATACGAGTTAGACATGATGAGAAAGGAAGCCTATGGATGGGGGAGAATGTATGAAGAGTAGTCCTATTTGGTTTGCTAAATACCGACCGAAGTCTTGGAGCGAGGTCGTCGGACAAGACACAATCGTTGCAGAACTGCAACAAATCGCCAGAGGTGGCGCACCGATGAACCACTTTCTGTTTCATTCCCCCGAAGCAGGCACAGGCAAGACAACCTGCGCCCATCTACTTGCACAACACCTTGGTTATGGTCTCCATATCTTCAATGCTTCCAGCAAGAAGACGAGAGGAATTGAATTTGTAGAAGAAGACATCATCCCTATCGCAAGAAGCGGTCTGTGGGAGACCGTCATTCTTCTTGACGAAGCAGACCGCCTTACTATCCAAGCACAAGACGCGCTCAAGGGCGTGATTGAGAACGCCACTTGCTATTTCATTCTCACCTGCAACGACTTGACGAAGGTCTCGCCTTGGTTGCAGTCTCGTTGTCAGTTGCGAACATTTGTGCCGATTGAGAGCGAGGCCATGACCAAGACGCTGATTCGTATATCAGTCAGAGAGGCTTTCACATTGGTTCCCCAGCATTTGCAAGCAATCGTTAGGCATCACAGAGGCGACTTGCGAAATGCGATTGGTTGTCTGCAAGCCTACGCCACACTACCCATGCAGAAGAGGGAAGGTTTCATTCTATCCCTCGGTGATGCAGAGTTCAGAGCGAAGCCCTTTCTGCGTATGTGCGTCAAGGCGCAGGGACTTGCAGATGCGGTAGATATGATACACTCCATGCCTATGAGGGCGGTTATCAAGCAAGTGCTTGATTTTGCTGTCTCCTCTTCGGCATCCAGCGAAGCCAAAATGAAAGTCATTGAGGCTTCAATCGTCAGCGAGCGTGATATTCTCATGGGCGTTGATGAGACGGTGGTTCGTTGGAATTACTGCCGGATGCTTTGTGAGTGAGGTTTATATGGACATGGGGATTTAGGAAGAAATACAACGGAAGTGAAAAACGATGGTTGATGCAAACATGATGGAAAGAGTAGCAAAGAATGTGGGATGTTCGGTAGCGGCGTTGGAATCACGCCATGCCCGTGTCCTTGAGGCGCATGGCCTATCCATGCAGGCCGCTGGTCTGTCGCAAGACGAATTGCAGACAAAGACGCTCCGCATGGCGGCGGCTGAAATGAGAAGCGAGAAGGCCAAGTTGTCCCGTAGTGGATGTGTCATGCTTGAGGGCATGTTCTTGTCATCCCCACGCTACAAGGATTGGGGCAAAGTCTTCTACAACAAATACAAGGATTTGCTCGCAAGTCTTGACGGCGAGGGCCGCAAGGCACTTGTTTCGCAGGGTCTTGTGAACCTCTATCTGATTGACGATGTAGACGGTGGCTACAAGATGCTCCACAATCCTTCTCTGACAAACAAGACCGCTTTCGCAGAGGGTCTTGCGGAGACTCGTACCGAGACTCTGCCCAAGCAGGCCACCCGGATTGACGACGGGACTGGCTACTTTGTCTGCATTGAGAACAAGACGGCTCCGACCTACCCAAGTGGTTCACCCAACTACTCCTACGGAAAGGCTCGGTCTACGGAAGACCTTGAGCGAACCTGTCTGTTCATTGGTCGCAAGCAGGGCGATACTGGCGAACCCCAAGTCATCCCGATGAAGTTCCGTGGAGAACTTGCTAAGGTGAACTATCCGACTTTCATGCCTCTCACGATTCCTGCCAACCTGTCAAGGAACGGGACTGCTTACGCAAAAGCGGGAGTCTCTACCTACACGCTGGATGAGTCCGTGAAACAAATCTTCGCCAAACCTCCTCTGATGACTACGGGAGGGGGTCTCATCGCAGACAACATGGAAATTCTCAAAGGACTTGATGACATAGAGGAGTTCGTAGGGACTCTCTCGGACAAAGAGAAGTGGGATGCTCTCTGTGCCGTTGTGCTTGAAGTCGCCCACATTGACCCTCGCGAGAATGGTGGTGCGATTATCACACTCTCCGACCTTGACCTCATGTCTTCGGCTCCGCCGCTTGACCTCTATGTGAACATGGAGGAGGATTCAAAGTTGGACTTTGGCGTTGGTTCTCTGCTGGTCGTTGTCGGTCAGCCTTATGTCGGTCGTGAAGGCGACGGTCGTTTGGCTACTACCGGCTGGTGGTGTGTTGAGAGCATGGCCTCGGCCATGCCTGCCGACGATGCAGAGGAAGAAGAAGACGAATGGGAGTGATGAAAATGAGTTGGGGAGCCAAAGAACAAACCGAAGAACCGAAGCCTGCATTTGGGATTGAACATTACCGGGAGTTGTTCATGCGAAAGCGTGAGACAACCTCGCCAATCCGCATGTCCTTGACGGGCAAAGAGAACACAGCCAAGACGGGCCTTGCGATTGATATTGCAAGGTCTCGTACCGATAAGGAAATCGTCATCATTGACATTGATAACTCGGCGGTGCAGACCGTTGCTAAGAATTACGCAGACGATAAGAACATCCGTGTTGTACCCGTGTTTGACGAGACGGACGCTTCTCTCTTTGAAGAAGACAACACTACGAACTGGACTGCTCTTGTAGACAAGATGGGTTTCTTTATCAAAATCATTGGCGAACAGGCCAAAGAAGGCAACATCGGGGCCGTGATTATTGACGGCGGTTCCTCGTTCCTCAAGTGGTGTGAACAGGCCATGACCTATGTCTTGATGAACCGAAGCAAGAACCCCATCAATGTGGAGGACGGCGACAAGTTCAACCAAGCCGAGTGGCGTATTCGCAACCAACTGTTTCGTGATGTGATGAATCGGGCGCACCAACTACCCGTTGATGCAGTATTCTTCACCTTCCACCTCAAGGATGTGAAGCAATTCGCAGACCTTGGAAACGGACAGAAGGGACTGATGAAAGTTGGCGAGGTTCCCGATTGGGAGAAGGGAACGATGCGTCTCTTCTCGCAACAGATTTTCCTTGCTCGCTACACGAAGAATGGCGATAGGGCCGCTGGGGTCAAGGACGACCCTACGATGCCCGATAACTGTTGGGAAATCCGAGCATCCATTGAAGAAATGAAAGGCTGGAATCAAGAACACCTTGGTACTACGCATACGATTCTGCGAGTTGAAGACGGTAAAGTTGAGTGGACTGGTCTGCCCTTCTTGGTCTGGGAGTGATAACTTGCCTCTGCGAATACGCAGGGTCTCGGAGTTGCGCCGCAAATCAAACACCCACTATCAAGTTATGGTCAAGGACGGGGCAGGCTATTTTCTGTGCAGAGGCATGGCCTCGTTTGGAAAACACCCTCCTGTAGAGGGTGATTCGGAAGTAAATTGTTCTCTCTGCAACAGCATAAAGCGTGGCAGGGGTTTAAAGGAACATGGGGAGTTGTAAAGAACATGATTGAAGCAAAGAAGGAAGACATTGTAAAGTTGTTGAAGAATACACAGAGGATGGCCGTTATCAACGGTAAGTTGATGCCGCAGGTGCAGGGTTGCATCATTTGGCCTGTGAACGATACTACGGTTCATACCGTTAGCCTTGTGCGTGATGGTATCACATCCGTTGCCCGTATGACGGGAGATGTTGTGCAGGCCAAAGAAGAAGTCGTCGTTCCCGACATTGAGAAGTTGCTCGGTGCTTTGAAGGCTCATTCGGGCCTTGTCAAAATCGCCCAGACGGACGAGAAGTTGCGGATTAAATCTGTACGAAAGCAGACTACGCTGACTGCGTCAAGGGATGCTCTGGCCTTCCCACACACCACGCTGACAATCGCAGAGTGGGATGCGAAGAGTCGTGAGTTGATGAACAAAATCAGCACGAATGGCTACCGTCTGCAAGACGGGACGCTCGTTCAGTATTACCAAGAAGTCATGCTGACTCCCACGGGTCTCGCAGATGCTATCAACGCAGGGAACATCAACGGGCAGAAGGTCGCTCGGTATTCCTTCACGCAAGACGGATTTGGTCTCCACCTGCGAGTCGGTGATGCCATGAAAGGCGAGAGCGTCTCTCAAATTGCAGAACAAAGCGACCTTATCTACGCAGACAGGTCGTTTGAAATGGTCTGCGAGGGTGGTCTTGAAAACCTTGACCTTGGAGAAGTGAACCTCTATGTCCTTGACTTCCAAGAGCAGGGGCAGGGTTTCCACCTCGTCCTTGAAGGGCAGAGAGGGATGGTCTACCAGCGAGGAATCGTATGAACATAGCAGAGTGGGCGGCTGACGCTACCGAGCGAGACATACAGAATATAGCGTCTCGCGGCCTCCACATGACTTGCGGCCAAATCCGTGAGGTTCTTGGCAAGATGGGCGATACGATGTCGCTTCGCAAATTGCACAGGAAAATAGCCATCATGGTAGTAGTGTTGTCCCTTGAAGACGGCGATACTATAACGAACCATCAGATTCTTGACGAAGCATCCTTATATGTTCGCAACTGTTCTCCCATAACGATTGATATGGTCGGTGCTATTATGCGAATTATTGAGAAATGGGGTTATGTGAGTTCCCACAAAAACACGACGGGGGGCTGGCCCCTCACAGTCTACAGGAGGACTGCGCTTGTATGAAATCAAAGTAGGCGACATCATGTCGCTTGAATTGGGCGAGCGTAAGTATCGTGCCTGCATCACTTCGCCCCCATATTTCGGGATGCGTTCTTACGGGGATGACGACGCTGAAATCGGCAAGGGCCAGACTCTTGACGAATACATTGAGGGTCTTGTTATAGCATTTCGCAAGATTCGTGATTCTCTCACGGATGACGGGACTCTGTGGCTCAACATGGGCGATTGCTACAACGGCTCCGGAGGTGCTGGTTCGGACTACAAAGAAGGCGGTATCAAATCTTCTCGCAACAAGTGGGGTTCTCGTTCTGTGAACGGCCTACCTCCCAAAAACCTGCTTGGTGTTGGGTGGAGGCTTGCTCTTGCTTTGCAAGCCGATGGCTGGATTTTGAGAAGTGAAATCATTTGGAACAAAAGCAAAGCCTACCCCCAGCCGGAAGCCTACATCAAGAGACCTCAACCTCGCCATGAGACCATTTTCATGTTAGCAAAGAATCAGAAGTACCACTATGTCCCAGACAATATGTTCACGGTATGGGACATGTCTCCAGTTAGCAAAAGCGGCCACGAAGCCCCCTTTCCCGTGGAACTGCCGATGACCTGCATTCTCGCAAGCACAGATGAAGGTGATTGGGTGTTAGACCCCTTCGCAGGTAGTGGCACTACTGCGGTTGCGGCGCAACTAACAGGGCGCAACTCAACGATGTGCGAACTGTACGCAGATGTAGCCCGTAGGATGGAGAAGCGGCTTGACAAACTCCCCAAAGGAGAGGGTTCAGAGTGGCTGTAGGGTTTATATCAACATAGGGAATAGTGAAAGACATGCCGAAGAAGAGAATCTACCACACAGCGATTGACAGACATTGGGAGGAAATGAAGAATAACATTGAGGGTTTCCTTTACCTAAAACGAGCGAGCAAAAAGGGCTATCCGGTGTTGATGGATAAGGCGATGTATTTCTTGATGCTACATGACATGGATTGTCATAATCATCCGATAGGCTACACTACCGCCACAGAATTTGCAGAAGGCGTGTTTCTTGTCGGCAACACTTGGGTTGATGAAGAGATGAGGGGTCTTGGCTACCACACCGACTTGCTCAAGTGGCGCAACGAGCAGTTGAAAGAGACCTTCGGAGCGACCCACATATACACCTGCGTTAATCCACAGGAGGGCATACCTTTGACAAGATTAGAGAAGACTATTGAAAAGTTGGGCTACCGCAAAGTAAGCATCGGTCAGATGATAATGGACGGTATGCGATTTAGGGATGCTTTTCGCGTGTGGCGTTGCGGTCTCCCGATTTGGAGGCTTGACCTTGATTGTTGAGCGTGGCAGACGCAACGAAGTGGTTGTGCGATACCGAGACAAAGATGGTTTCAGACAGACGCAGAGTCTTGTGCAGGCTCCTTCGTGCTACATCCGAGAGACGGACATACCTAAATTATCGCCGTACTTTACTGTTCTTGGGGGCGAATACAAGGGACTCTACGGAGAAGATTTGCGAAGAGTCTCCTTCCCAACCACGGAAGACATGTCTCGCTCTACCGAGGGAATAGACACATGGGAAGCAAACATCCACCATGCCAACAAAGTTCTCGCAGAATCGCAACACAACTTCCCAATGTATAAGCATCGTGTGTGGTTCTTTGACATGGAATGGAAAATTGACAACGGGCAAATAACCATCATAGTAGTGCGTGATACCTTGGAGGGAGAGTTCGTCTTCTTTCAGCACAACGACTATGAAGCAGGTGCTTACAAAAGCATACCCGCCAAAGAACACCCATACGGCAAAGATGCCTGCACAACAGAAGGCCGTTCTTTCAAGTGTTTCCCAGATGAGAAGTCAATGCTGGAAGCGTTTGCTAAATTGCTGAAAAAGCATGACCCCGACATCATCACGGGCTGGAATGTAGTCAATGCAGACTGCCAGCAGTTGTTCAAGCGTTTCAAGGCAAATGAAATTGACCCACGCTTCCTATCCCCCATGAACCGTGTGCGATACGACTTCGGGGATTGGGCGCAACCGATTGTTGGAATCAATGTCATTGACCTCATGGTTGGGTTCAAGAAGTTGTGGACTCTCAAGAACGGTCAGTTGCCTGCCATGTCTCTTGACGCTGTCTCGGAGTTCTGCCTCGGAGACCGCAAAGTTCCCCTCAAAGACGGGCATGACACCTACTACACGGATTTCGGGACATACCTTGATTACGCAAGGCAGGATGTAGACTTGCTTCCACGACTAAACGACCTTGTAGATGTTCTCGGTTATTTCACGGCCATTCAGCACATCGCAAAATGCGATATTCGCTCTACGGCTTTCATCACGCAGATTTTCAGCAATCTGTGTCTCATGGATGAAGACTTTAAGTTGAAGATACCGAGCAAGCCACAATTTGCTAAAGTGGATTATCAAGGAGCAGACATTATGACACCGCAGGCTGGTCTCTACAAGAATGTGGGCATTTTTGATGTGCGAGCGATGTATCACTCCAATGTGCAAAAATACGGCATTTGTTGGACGACGCTATCCGATAAGGGACATGACTGTGGAAACGGAACTCGCTTTGACCGTAGCAAGAAAGGTCTTCTCTGCCGACAGATGGACAAAATGACCGACCTGCGAAACCACTACAAGAAGTTGAAGTCCGAGGCTAAGACGGAAGAAGAAGTTCGCACTTACGATTCCCTTCAATACGCCACGAAGTCCCTCGTTGCGTCCATGTATGGCGTTGCTGGCGATGCCAAGTATGGGCTGTATCACCCAGAAATTGCCGCCGCTATCACCTACACTTCACGCCGGACTCTCGGTGAGTTGCGAGAAATCGCAGAAGAGTTGGGTTTTCCCGTCCGGTATGGACACACCGATTCAATCATGTGCGAAGTACCAAGCCCGGAGAAGGGTCTTGCGGCCTTGTCTATCATCAACGAAAGGATGGCTCCAATTATCACCGAATTTGAAAAGTGGTCAAAGTCCTTCTTCATACTCGCCAAGAATCGCTACTGTGGCCTTGTCTCTTGGACGGAAGGCGAATACCATAAACCGGAGCGATATGTCAAGGGCATTGAGTTGAAGCAATCCCGCTTGCCAGTCGCCATGAAGACGGCTATGGGCGAGGTCATTGACGGTATCTTGCAGGGTAAATCGCAAGAACACATTACCGATAGACTTACAGAGTCTATCGTTAATGTAGTTGAGAAAAGGGTTCCAGTCGCAGATTTGACCATCAAGGCTAAGTTGAAGGACAACCTGTCAAAATACAAGGTCTTGAGCGAGGCAAGGGCTGGTGCTAAATGGGCCAACGATAACCTCGGCAAAGGCTACGGAAAAGACGATTACTTTTTGTGTTCTTTAAATACTCATGGCGAATACATCGCATTTGACGACCCTACGGAAATCGCAGGCATCGCAGAGATAGGCTATGAACACATGGCTCGCAAGTTCATTTACGAAAAAGTCCTCCCGTACTACGAAGTAATGGGATGGGACTACATTCCGCTTGAGAATGCCCTTCGGGGGATAAAAGGAATATGGCTGTAGGCAGATTTATATGAAGATGAGGTAGTAGTGAGAGCATGAGTCCAAAAAGGAAGCCGACGATAAAAGAGTTAGAACAGATGATAAACGGGGTGCAGAGCAACCTAAACATTATGACCGAGCGCATAGACCAATTCCTCAACATGTTTGTTGCGGAGTTGGAGAAGCACAACACGATTATTTCAAAAATGCTTGAGGCGCAGGGTCTTATGCACAGCGAGGATTGCTCCGCCTGCAACGGAACTATCCGCACACCTATACTTGATGGGATAGACCTTGTAGACGATTGCCCGTATTGCGGAGTATCGTTGCGTGATGGAGAACAGACCACTTTGCCGATTGAGGAGGAGTAGCGGTGATTGACCCGAAGGCTTTGACGGCGGAGGAGTTGTCGTCAAAGGACTTTAGCAGTTATGACCCCAACGCAGAGGGGAAGTTGCTAAAGGTCTCCAAGTCTTCGTTCATCGCCTACGATTCCTGCCCCCGCAAGTATTGGTGGGAGAAGGTGCAGTTGCAAGACATTCGTCTTCCTGCGAATGAATACATGATTCACGGTAGCGAGGTTCACACGAACCTTGAGACCATCTACGACAATTGGGAAGGACAGTCTACACTTGCCCCCCTCATCCCCGCAGAACAGCACAACAAGAGCAACGATAACCTCGTATTCCTTGAGGAGTGCCGTATTGCAAAGTGGGGTCTTGAACACTTCATGCCCGTAGAATACGAAGAGTATAGGGCCGTGTGGGATGAGGAAAATCAATGCGTTTTGGTGGGTCTGATTGACGGCATCCTTGTTCACCCCGATGGGGGGCTGTGTATTTACGAATTGAAGACTGGCTCTTGGGGTTCTACTAAAATGAGCAAGACTCGCAAGGAGTTGTGCTACTACAAGAGGATGCTTGAGTTGATGGGCGAGACCCGACCGATTACGCATTTTGCTTACATAGCACCGGACGCAAGCAACGACAAGTATGTTGCAGAGTTGTGCGGTTGGAAAGACGACAGCGGGAGGTGGGACGAAGACCGTGTGGCTACCAGCAAGGCCGGATGGCTTGACTCAAACAGTAAGCGTGATGTTGCGATTGGTTCGGGAGGAGAGGGTCTTCTCATTATAGAGAAGGTCAATAAACGGAGCATTACATCTTTTGAAAAAGCCTTAACGCAAAGCGTGGCTGGAATCAAAACGCACGACTGGCCTATGAAGTGGAACGACTACTTCTGCCCCGCTTGGTGCGATTTCGCTATGTCTTGCGAGAGCGAGAACAACGGTATAGACAACCTATGGGGTGATGATGATTGGATGTAATTTGTGAAGAGTGCGATGCCAAAATGTCGGTGAGCGATGAGAAGGGGATGCCTCTCATTTTGCTAACGGGGGATATTGAATACGGTAGCGAGAGGATAGCCCATTGTCGGGTATGCGGCCACCGCCGGATTCTTAAAGACTAAGGGGGTTCCGACATCCATGCCCAAGCCAACGCCTATGCCCTTCCCTCGCCAAATCGGTTTGAAGAGGACTCGTTGTTATTCACAAGAGCAATTTGATGCCTACATCCAGCGTTTCAACGGGAAAACCGACATCTACACCAGCCTATATTCTTTCAGCGACCCCAACGATTACGACTCTGTCATAATTGACAGGGCATGGTGGGACTTTGACATGACCGACGAATACGACATGGAGCAGGTCAAGAATGATGTTGCTACGCTCATTCAGCGTCTCGGAGACTACGATGTGCAACTCGTCGCTACGGGGCGTGGCTTTCATGTGCATCAGCGTTTTAGTCGTCCTGTCGTCGGTCGTCAATGGGCCTTCCACCTTGACCGATATGAGAGGGCTATGGCGGAGGGTCTGGTCAGCCTTGACGGTGTCGGCTATCCAGAGAAATTGACACGCGTACCTCTGACATTCAATCGCAAGCGTGGTCGCTGGGCCGTTCCCCTTGATGCAAAGCGATTTGCCACCGAGGTTCACGACTTCACTATCCCTCATTGTCGTACACCCGATATGCTGGCTCTTGACCCCTTCCGTGGCAAGGTCAGCCATACTCTCTTTGACTTGGTTCTTTGGAACGCAAACAACCCATACGAAGAGGTAGAACCTCATTACGAGACTGTGATGGTCGGACGGCATGAGGGAGAGGCCAATCTTCCTCCCTGTCTCAACCGAGCCATCCGTGTCAGCAACCCTCCGCATCATGTTCGCGTGGCTCTTGTGCAAGAAATGGCTCGTCAATTACGGTGGTTCGCTGACCCACAGGATTTGCCACACAACGAAAAAATGGGTATCGCAGATACGATTTGTGAATACATTCAGGGTCTCGGATGGACTGACTATCACCCTGCGATTACCAAAAGATATGTCCGTGGGATGATGGATTACAAGAATGCGCCGTCTCCTTCTTGGTATCGCAAACACAATCTATGTTCTGGCGGGGGGTGCTGGTATTGCGATTAGACGAAGAAATACACGACATGCTGGTTCGTGCCGAAAGAGTGAGAGAGGCTTGGGTGGGCCAACTTCAAAATCTTGACAGAAGCGATAAGTCAATGGTCGCCTGTCATTTTCGCAACATCAACGCTCTTGCAGGTGTCATCAAGGGGCTACATTGGGTCTTAGGCAACGACGAAAACCCGCTATCTTAAATACCGTTTGCGATAAGAGGACATTGTGATATACGCCGACGATAGAGAGAACGAGAAATTGCTCCACAAATTGTTCATGGCTGGGGGCAATCGCAAGATAGACCCGAAAGGCGATGTCATGGTAAAGAGACTGCCTCATGGAGACTATCAAATCGGTGAGTGGTTGATTGAAGCAAAGGAAATCAATGACCTCTACCGGAGCATACTTGGGATTGGGAGAAATGGAAGGACAATCAACCACCAACTTGCTGAAATGTGTGAAGTCTGCGAAGAACCATTTTTGGCTATCTACGGAACCCAACTCAAACCATACTTCAAGGGACGAAAACCCAAAGCGGCTGAAATGTCAAGGGAAATAGCACGAATGCACCGAGTTATCAAGTCCTTCAAAATGACTGTCTATTCGCACTTCCCCAAATTGCGAGTGATTGAATTTGCAACGATGGATGATTTCGTAGAGTGGCTCAATGTTGCTCATTTGAAGAAGCAGATTGGTAAGACGCTGACCGTTCCTCGCAGAACTAAACACCTGCCTACAGACCCACGATTATTGGCCCTCATGGGAGTCCAAGGAATCACGGAAGAAATAGCAGAGTCTCTGCTCAAACAATACGGAAGCATACCAAATTTGCTAAAGACAAAGGTTCGCATCAAGGACTTGATGAAAATACGAGGCATCGGAAGAATAACTGCAAGACGCATCAAGAGTCTGCGTCAAGAGTGGACAGATTGATAAATCAATTCAAGAATCTCCTAAATGGGTCGGGGGAGGTATCATCTCCTCCTCTTCGGTGTGTTGGTTCGGCTCCACTTCAGCCTCCTCCGACCCACTATCCGCCATACGGTCGCACCGAAGAAGGCGTAGAAAAGCAACTCAAGGGCTACAAGTCCTGCCAAAACATAGATAGGCAGGCCATCAAACCACATTTATTCACCTCAATATGGAATAAATGCCTTGCTTTGCCCGTCTTGGGGGATGTTGTAGCGGCGGAGTCTGACTTCTAAGTTGTGTATTGTCAAGGTCTGATACCCCGCCGCATCGTTGCCTTGTGCTGGCTTGCGCTCTACGGTGATTTTAAGGGTGTTATTGGGCGTTTCTGCACCGTTGAGGTGGGTAGATGGCACAATGACAAAGTTCTGCCTTGCAGACCCCTTAGAAACGATTTTTGTTGTAGTAATCGTAGCCCCCGTTTCAACACATTCAATCGTTGTAGTGATTTCTGCGTTGCCACCTCCGGTTATGTCTTCAAGGGTGGTGCTTGCTATGACGCTTACAAAGCCTGTGCTTGTGTCGTTGGGAACCCTTGCGTTAATTGTGTGCGAATGCCTCTCCCCTTGCACTCCCACTTCGGGGTCGCTGATTCCTGCAAGCGAAAAGCCGTCGCTGGTTGCGATTGCCGCACCTTCACTCGTAGTCGTTGACCCTTCTATTCCATCAATCGCTCTGTCAAATGAAGACGAAACCCCCGTGTTCGCAGAACCAAGAACTCCCCAAGTGCTACCAGAGGAACCAGTATCGCTTCTAAAGTTGGCCTTACCTCTCATCAGACGATGAACAGCGTTGCTCATTTGGTTAGGCCCGAAATTTGAATTTTGCAAAGCAACGGTTGAAGGGTCTCCATCCAATGTAGCGGCGTTTAGCAGATGCGGGACAGTTGCTACATCGCCACCAAGACTGCCTGCTGTTTCTGGCGTAGAGGGGGCGTATGGGCCTGTAGGTGAGGGAGGACGGGGCTTTGGTTTTGGTTTGTCTCCCTCTACTGGCGGTCTGCGAAGTGCCGCAACCAAGTTGTAAGCGTAATGGTCTTCTATTTTCTCAAGGCCAAGTTGCACTTTCTCTACATCTCTTGCGTTTTGAGACCAACGAACATCCTTGATAACGAGGCTCTGGCTTGTCATATCAATCAAAGCATCGGTGTAGGTGATTGTCGTTGCTGGAACCCATTTGACATCCCTCACAATATGAAGGCGGGGGGCATAGTAAGCGGCTCGCTCATCTGCAATACCGCCCATATCTGGGTATCGGCGCATACCCATCGGGAAAGCACCGCCACCAGAAGAAGTGCCTTTGCTTAGAGTGATACCGTAGGAGGACGGTAGATTTAATCCAGTATCGCCGCCTCTTAGACGAACTACATCACGCAAATAATCAAGATTTACAGAAAATGTGATACGCTCCTGTGTGGAACTGTAGGACGATGGGACTTGTATAGAAACAAATCCGTTGCTGTCCAATACGACGCTTGTTGTAGCGTGTTTTGTTAGAACATCAAGTGTTGGAGGTGTAAATGCAGGCCCAGAACCAACAGTCTCGTTGAAGTCAAAGTCGCACAAATGCAATTTGAAAGTAGTGTCTGCATAACTTGATGCTCCTGTGATTGTCTCAATAAACATTCGCAATTCATTTCCAGAGGTTGCGCTAACAAAAGGACAGCCATTCTGCACATAGGCTACTTGTATTGCATGGGATAGACTATTTGTTCCGTAGAAATGGTATCGTGTTCCGTTTGCATTTACATTTGCGTTTCCAAAATGAAGTATAGTGGTTTGGCTTGCAAGAGTCGTGCCATCATAATACACCGATAGGGTATGCACACCCGAACCAATTGTGCAAGGAAGTTGATACCAGCCTGCGCTTGTGATTGCTACACGCGTTCCACCATTTCCATCAAGTCTAAATTCGGCGGTATTTGGGTCTATGGACACACCTGCATCCCTAATAATTAACTGTGCAGTCTTTGTGTAATAGGCAATAGTACCGCTACCAGAAGTCTTTGCGACTTTACTTGGAGTAAAACCAAAAGTTGCAGGAAATGATTCATCTTGTAGTTGTGCATAGGGTTCACCTGCACCAAGAGTAGCGTCTCCACTTGAAGTAGTAGCCCCACTATCAAGTGCATTTTGAATGCCACAAAAGGGATGACCACCAAGACGATTTGACCACCACGATAGGCTTTGGGAGTCATTATGGTATGCTTTTCTAAAAGTATCAGCAACATATCCAAAACGACCGTCTCCAACCATTCTGTTAATACCGTCTCTAAATGGTTCTGCTTTTATACTGACACGGGGAGTTGATTCACGATGAAACGCTTGTTTTGCTAAATCAAGTGCTTCTGATTGATTAAACAAATCTGGATGATTTAGAACTCTCCAACGAACATCTTTTGGAATTGTTGTTGGGTGGTCTACAAATGATGCGTTTCCATTGTAATACACACGAACATTGGTAATTTTAGAACCTGTTTGTGTAGAAAGATTTGAAGTGAATAAGTTGCTGCGACTAAGCGTGATATTTGTATCTAATGAATCCCTGAACTCCATGCGATTGTCTCTGCCCATCAACCACGATAAAGATTTGATAGCACCGCCAATTCCGCTTCCATCCTTCTCTTGCATCGTTGAAAGAATTGTTTGAATTGTCTGCCCTCTTGCATCTAACATGCTACCGAAACTATCACCATTGTTGGTGTTTTGATATGGAACATTGTTAATGTCGCTAATGCAAGGCAAAGTAGAATCCGTAGCCCAAGTATCTGCTAAATTTAAATTTTGGAAGACACGAACTTTGTCTTGCGAAAAGAAAGTTCCTTGTGCTGGACTTTTGACTGTCCCTTCCATATTCAAAATTAGACGCATACCATAAAGAGCCGCAGTTGTGTTGTAAATACGGACTTTGTCAAATGCACCATCCACTTCATCTGCTTCTGTAGCGGCAAATTCATTAGTCTCAATGACAACTTGTGAATTTGTTGAACCTGCTGTAATGTCTGCTGTTAGTTGGTCTACAGCGTTTTTAGGGTCAGTAATCACTTCATATTCGGTAATGAAGACATTGTTAAGGAACTCCAATTCTTGACCAGAAGAATGCGTTTCAGAACCTTTGCCATTCCAATAGTAGTAATATGCAATTTTTTCGCTGTCTCTGTTTGAGCCACCTTCTGCGATGATAACCCCGTAGCCTGTAGTATCAAATTGAGTAGCGTCTTCCAAGTAAATTTTGCTATCTCCTATTGCGATTGGTGCTTTTAACGAAGTTCCATCATTGATAAAGAAAAGAGAATTGGGATGATGTGGAAAAATGGATTCATCATGACTATTTTTGTAGGAACAAGTTGCTTCTTTCCAATAATTGTCAATCAAATATGGGAATCCAAATGAAGGAGTCTCAAAGTCTCCAAAGTCTACAATTCCTCCCGAATCATAACCGCTACGCCCTCCACATGCAAGAGTATTCAAATTCCAAAATCGGCTAACATCTACTACAACAAAGGAGCCTGCCTTTGTTTCCCAATTTCGCAAATGTGTTGCAAAGGGTTCTTCATTTGAACCTCCCGTAAGAGCAGACCATTTTCCGCCAGAATAAGGCTCAACATCAGCATCAAATGACCAAATATCTGCATCTTCTCCAATCTTTAATTCTGCGAATACATCTGGATTTCCCATCTGGTCTACTTGGTCAGCAAAAGTGAGGTTGAGTTGGTAATTTTCATTTGTTGGAAGCATAAGACCAAAGTCATTCTGACGAAAGCCTCCATCTGCATTTGCTGTTCCATCATTTCGCATATCGGCCCAACCAACAAAACAATGCTTATACCCGTTGCTTTCATCAACTTGTCGTAAATTGTAAATCGTATGTTCTGGTTTCCATGTTCTTTTCAATCCTTTAACACCGCTGATTGTGCAACCGCCAGAATATATTCTTTTTCCTGTTCTATTTGCTCCACCATCAGCAAAAGCAGAACTGGCAATCGTCGTTGCAACTATTTGGTCTGGGTCATTATTGACACGCCCTCCACCATCAGACCATCCTCCATCATTCAATGCTCTTGCTTGCAAAAACGCATAGCCATCACGGGTTCCTCTAAAACCTGTAATTTTTCTTGTTTTGTAGGTTTTTGAAGTAGGTATTGCTGTGATTGTATGAATGCCATCAAGGTCGGGGAAACCAAAGCCTTCATGCACAATCATTTGACCAAGTTCAAAACCATGATTTCCAGCCAACTCAAATCTTTTATTGGATGTGTCCCATGTAAAAGAAGAAGGAGTTGTAATAGCAGATGGATTAGAAATCGCATTTGCAATAACAAATTGCGTTTCTCCTGTTTGCGTATCTATCAAATCAACAATAAATTCTTTGATGCCTCGCGATTTTATGGAGTACCACATTCCCGGTTCGTCAAATGAAATAGTAGTATCTCCTGCATCAACAGATGATGCAAGACCTGTCCAGTTGTTTGAGCCATCTGAATTTATCCATGATAGACGAGCCGCTTGTGTTGCATTTAGAGGATGTTGCAAAGCAGACCCTTTGCCTGCTCTGTAAAATGGCTCTGGATGAATAACGCCAAAGCGAGCCTTGAACCATGTAGATTGAGGTAAGTCTCGCATCCAGCGAGCATGTGCTACACGAAATTGCACACGGTCATATTCTGTTTGATTTGGAGGGTTGGAAAATCCATGTCGGACAATCGCAGGATTTTTGGGAGGAGTGTTTGTTGCTCCATTCCATGTTGAATAGTTGTAAGCAGAAATAACAGGAGTAGCAACTGATATATTAGAAATGGTATCAATGTGAAATGTAGTTGTTGTAGGAACTGCTTGGACTACTACTTCAAGTAATTGATGATTATTGGGTGATTGACCTTGGTTTGTATCAAGAATTAAACTTATCGTGTCTCCAATTGATAGACCATGTGCAGAACTACTGGTAAGTTGCCATCTTTTACCTCCTTTGTCATTTCCAATAAAGGTGCTATTTCCTGCGCTTGGGCAAGTAAAAATGCGCCCATCTGTTGTCGCCGCTGAAGAATCTGTTATTCGCAAAACCACAAGGTCTTTTCCTTGGCTTGCTGTTCTTCCTGCTGTATATTCATAACGAATTGTTGCGATAGGATAGTCTCCATCGTAAGCAGTCCCTACTAATTTTATAGTGTCTCCAACAGCATAACCACGATAAGCAGAACCACTTTGAGTGCTTACACCATCATAAGCGATGTAAATATCCCGTGTTCCTGATAGGCTACGAATATAAAGAATATCTTCAATTTCTACATTTGTTGATGCTCTAAAGCCCATCCATTGATTTTCAACATCATTTGGGCCATTTTCATCTTCGTTGATATACATTTGAATCAAAGAAGAAGAAAATAAAGATTGACGACCTCCCAATATATTGCTATATCTTGAGTGTTCTTCTTGGTCATTTCTTGTAAATCCTAAACTGTTTTGTTTGTATTTCATGTGTCCAATACCAAATAGCAACAAATTGCTAATTGCTGTTGTTTCATGGCTTTTTTTATCAATAGTAGCGGCCATTGAAATATGATTGTTCAAAGAAAAAAAAGCATTTTGACCAAGTTCCCAAATTGGAAGTGTTCTTCCAAGCACACCAAAAGAGTCTCTTGCTCTTATTTTTGTTGATATTGTTCTTGCAACAGTATTTTGTGCATGTTCTACACTTTCAATATGTCCTGTCCAAATTGGGCGGTCTTCCCCCGATTCAAACATTAGCAAACGCCATTCTGTTGAATCAGAACCAGTTGTTAGGGGAGCAAGAGTAAAATTATTTTCGTCATCTAAAACCGTTATTTCAGCAGAAGACACTTGATTTGCACCATAATTTATGTTAAAGGATTGCACAGGAGGAAGAATCAAGTGGTTTCCATCAAATTTGTTAGTAAGAGGTAAAGCAACTCCTACACGGTCAAGAAGGGTTGATACGCACACATAGTCATCAGAACCATGCGCCCAAGTTAAATCCAATGACCAACCTATTGCCGTAGGCATGTTGTGTCCTGAAATATTTATTGAGCCTTGAGCGAATTGAGTTGTGCTACCATTTGCATAAGCCTTCCATTGATTTGTTGTAAAATCTGGAACAACCTCAATATCAGCCCAATTAGCAGTCTCGGATGGTTGTTCTGCCGGGTCTCCTGCAACAAATCGTGGAAATGCTCCCCCAAGACCAAGATTTGCAAGTGTAAAATTCACACTAATAAGTGCTTGCGTATCAGCAAAATCGTTTGTGCTTTTGTTGTAAGTTGTTGTTCCTTTGTAGCCAATTTTCAAAGTATAGGTCAATGTTGTGTTTGTAATCGCATGAACATTGATTCGCAAATGAAATGATTCTCCTATACCCTTCAAACGAAGTGGGCCATCATAAGAAATTAAACGATTTGTTGCTGTTGTTGTGCTTGCAGACGAATGACCATTCCCACGCTCAACAAACAAATTGTGAATAAGAAATGGCATTTTAGAAGGAGACTTTACTTCATGTAGGTATTCAGCAGGGGATGTAGCAGAAGCCACAAGAGTTGGCTTTTCTCCTGTATATACGCTTGCGATTGAACAAGTTGTCATTGTTTTATCTGGCGTATCGTGATTGGGTTTAGCAGAAGTTCTTGCATTTCCTTTTTGGTAGTAGGGAATAGGGTTGCCTGCGGCTTTATGGATATTTGCACTTGTAGTAAGGTCTCTTTCATCGTATTTACTGGTGGGAGCAGAACCATAACTAAAATCCATTTCGCCAAGAGGAACAAAGTATTGTCCTTGCGAATCATGACCATTACGAAAAGCAAGGTACGAATCACCAGAAGCCCCATTGTATTTTTGTCTATTTCCTGCAAAGGAAATTGGATATTGCAAAATTGCTCTTGAGTTGTAAAGTTCACTTTCTACTTCTACAATGTTTCTTGATAACCAACTTGCATAGCCATCATTGTGAGCCAATTTGTTTTCTGCTGTTGAGGTGTATCTTGAGTCGGCACTAATTTGTGGGTCATCATCATGATAACCACCAGTTCTTACACGATTTGGAAATGAGTTGCGAAACCTTGGATTAAGACGAGCAACTCCACCCAAGGCAGAACCAAAATGTGAAATCGTATGGTCAAGAGTTCGGTATGAGGGCAGGTTAGCATCGTCAGCAGTTGCTCTTGCTGAATTAAAATCATCGTAGTAGCCCGAAAGCCAGAAGTTGTATTCTGTATTTACTGTCTTCGTCATAGCCCTATCCCCTGCGCTCTCAACTCATCTAATACTCCGCTTGTGATACGACTCACCATTTCTTCGGTATTGTAGCCATTGAAAACATTGGTCTGCACAATTTCTGTCTTATGTAGCAGGCTTTCAACGCCACCTTGCACAACTTGTCTGTAAATTGCACCTGTGAAATTTTGTCTTTGTCCAAAGAATAACTCTTCTCTTGCATTCGCAAATGTTTCTTGGTCTTGCGTAAGTGAGTTATACAGACGCTTTTCACCCTCAATAAGAGCCGTGTTCGTATCGTCTTGCACCTTAAGAAGATTTTCGTAATAATTTTGTGTGAACTCCATTGACATATTAGAAATACCTTCACCTGCCGCTTCATATTCTGCGATAAATGCTTCTGCCGCCGCCTTTCCTTCTGCGCCTTTACCAAATCCTTTTACAAATGCTTCTCCATTTTCAAATCCTCTTACTGAAAACATTCTATCATCATCGCTAACAAATAAACGACCAAGCATAGAGCCTTTAAAACCTGTTTGTGGATTTGCCGTTGTTAATGCAAGGTCGCTGTAATTATTTACCATTTCAATAGCACTTCTGCTAACAATTTCTTGTGCTTGGTCAATCGCAAGAACTTGTTGTTCTACATTTTGTAATTCATCAAGACTTTGCTGTAGACCTGCGGCTAATTCTGTATCACCAAGAGCAGTTGCGTTTGCAATATCCTCTGTTAAAGCGGTAATTCTAACCCCTAAATCAGCAAGAACAGTATCGGTTAGTTCTGCATTCTGTTTAAGGTCATTAAAAGTAGCATCATTAAACAAACCTTCTGATACTGCTTCTTTACCAGCCGCACCCGACAAATCACTTAGAAGAGTCTGTGTAGTATTCAAAGAGTCATTTAATTTTTCAATATCCAACATATCGCTACGAAATTTATCACCAAGCAGATTGTCAAATATGAGGAATCCTCCAATAGCCGCAATCGCAAGTAGACCACCTGTAAGAACACTTAAAGATGCAGTAGCGGCAACAGAAGCACCTGTAAGAGTGTGAAGTGCGCCCACACCAGACACAATAGCAGGAACAAAGGAAGTTAGCATAACTAAAGACACACCATACATCATGGCTGACATTTGTTTGCTATCATCAACAATCATCGGAAGAATGATAGTCGTAGCCATAGCCGTTGTATTAACTGCTTTCAAGGCATTTTCTTTAGTCATTAGGGCCAAAGCAGTTGCTTTTATTTGCGCTCCAAAAGTCATTTCAGATGCTCCCGAAGCCTTCATTTGTGCTTGGTATGCTTTTTCCGCACCGAGAATCTCTTGGATTCGGATTCGTTTTTCTGCAAGAGTCTGTATTTCTCCTTGAGCAACAGCGATTCGTTCTCTAATTTCATCTGTTCCAAGACCCTTTGCAATACGCTCGGCTTCTTCTAAAGTCAAAGCCGCTATAATGTCTTGCTGTTCTCGCTGACGCATAGCATGGTCAGCATTTTGGTTAATCAATTTTTCTTTGACTTCTGCATCAAGGGATTGATATAGCACAACTTCTTGTTGCATAAGACCAGATTGTGTCTGTAGCAATTCATTGTAAGAGTTCTGCGTCTCAACTTGTTTGTAGATGCTTTCAATACTACGCTTTTCCATAATCATACGGCCTTCTTTTTGAGCCGTAGTGATTTGCATTGTTTTTTGCTCACGCTTCATTTGAGCAACGGCTTGGGCAACTGCTGACCTTTGACTTTGACGAGCCGCAGTATTTTGAGCAAGAGCATTTTGGTTTCTTGTAAGAAGCGCATTTTCTTTTTTGATTGCATTACGACCTGCTTTAGCAAGGTCAAGTTCTTTTAGCCGAGCATGATTGTTTGCAATCTTTCTTTCTATCCTTCTTTTTTCTACATTAAGGTCAGCCAATTTAGCAGATTGTTCTTTGCGAAATAGACCTGCAAGTGTGATGCGGGATTGTTGTTCCCGATTCATAAGAGCAAGACGATGTTCTCCTGTAGAAACCAATTTCTTTTCAAATCCAACTTGTAAATTTGCTACTAAATTTGCTTCTGCATAAGTTCGCACACGCTCTTGAATATCAGCCTGTCCTTTTGCTTGCACAGCATTAAGAGTTCGGAATGCAACAACAAGATTTCCGATTTGGAACAAAATATCAGAAACAGGACGAACCATTTTATCATAGGTCTGTCCAAGGAACATAACCTTGCCTACCAAGTCCTGAATTGCATCGGACTTAAGAGCATATCCAGCCATTTTGAGGAATTGTTCTTCTGCCAAAAAAGCCTGCATATAGGCTCCTGTAAGGTCTTCTCCTATCTTGGCTCTCATATTTTCAATAGTAGCCTCCATTTGTTTTGCAGTAAAAACCGCTGATTCTGTTTTGTACCCAAATTCTTCAATGGCTCCATACTCTGCACGAAACGCCGCAGTTGAAAGTTCTGCAAGACGAACTCGGTTTTCCATAATTTTAAGGAACTTGATGTAGTGGCGAGAACCTGCGATATTGACAGCCAAGGCTCGTTTTTCTTCAGAAGTCATAGCATCATAGGCAGGAGTCAATTTTGTGATAACATCCGATAATTTGAGTTGGGCAACTCCTTGTGCATCAAGACCGGGAATAAGTTCTGCAATAGCCTTTGTAGCCTCGTTATTTGCATTTCCAAGACGCTGATAAATCATTCGCAAACCTGTTCCGGCCCTGCTTACTTCTTCACCTGTTTCAAGCAGAAGTGCTGACATAGCGGCCATATCACCAATACTTTCACCAGCGATATTTGCTTGACTTGCAAATTGGTTGAGAACAAAGGTAATGTCTTCCATGATAGCCACAGAAGAGTTCTCAATTGTATTCAATTGATTAAGAGTGTGGATAGACGATTGACGAACAATGTTGGCCTGTTCTTCGGCTTCCAAAGCCTCATATTGAGCCTTAGTAAGACCGCCATACATAAATTGAGTCTGCTGTGCTAAGTTGATAAAACGGTTCATACCCATTTCTGTTTCCATTTCACCAACTTGTGCAAGCAAAAGACCTTGACGGGTAGCCTCAATAATTGCTTCTTGCGATTTCAATACTCCTTTTAATTGAGAAGTTCTTGCCGCCGCCGCAAGTGCTTCTGCTCCTGTAAAAGCAAAAGCCTCACCCATTTCTCTTGCCGATTGAGCAAAGCCCATATATGCTGTATCATCCGAATAAAATTTGCGAACACGAACTAATTGCTGTTCAAATTCAAAAAAGGATTCAACAACTTGATTTACAGCACCAGCAACAAAGTTGCTCATTTCTGTAAATCCATCTTGGACAGCACCGAGGGCATCAAGAATAATTGCTTGTTGAACCGTCATAGCGGCCTTGCTGTCAGCAAGAAGACGAGTAGATTGAAGACGACCTACGACATCAAAAAAGACTCTTGCCGCACCTGTCTTTGCCATTATTCACCAACCCAATTGTCTAACATTGAACCCATTTTTTCTGATGATATGGTGGCTCTTTTTTGGTCTCTCCTTGCGACTGCTCGTTTTGCTTTACTTGATGATTTAGCCTGTTCTGTTTGTTCATTGATACGCTCTGCAATTTCACTTGCAACTGCAAGGTCAAATTCCAACTTATGAAATCCACCAGCGCAGTCGTATTTTTCGTATAAATCGCTTGGCATCACTCCTTTAAACGCTGAACATAGGCTTGGCGCAACTTGCGATATTACTCCAAAGGGACTGCACCCTCCAAATCATCCCCACGGATAAAATTAAGAATACGCATTATTTCTTCGGATGTTAGCAAATTTACATCAATATCTGCATCAAGCACACATTTTGGAAGCCACGCTTGGATTTGGTCTTCAAGACCTCCACCTGCTTCATCAAGTAGCGTAGCAAATTCTTCTTGCTGTTCATCTGTCCATTCAGCGGGGTCTGTGCCAAAATGACGACACTTTCGCAAGGTCATGGCTTGAACTTTCTCAATTTTGAGTTTGTCCATTCCCGATGCTTGACGCACCATAATTGTTTTTCCGTTGTCTAATTCAATTTCTTTCTTCAATACTGGCATTGTATTCACTTCTCTTTTCTTCTTTTCTATCCATTGATAATGAGCGACTGCTTATGCTCATCATGGAAAATCACCTCAAGGCGTATCATCATAAGTAATGACAGCAATAAAATTGTTTCCAACTGCCATTTTTGCAATAGAAATATGGAGCAATATATCTGATGCTCCAAGTGTCCTAAGCGTTGCTTGGATTTGCGAATGAATTGTTAGTTGTGTGCCATAGCAGACTTTGGTTGACAAAGTTGCTGGGTTGCCTATTGGGTGAGCCATTTAGACCACCTCAAGCATCATAGTTGGCTTGTCCATCCGTAGATTTTGCGGTTATTTTGACCATATTGTTGGCTTCGCCTAAATCATAAAGACCGTGGAAAGAAACAGACATAGTCTGTGAATCACGACCTGATACCGAGGTTTCGGGCATTTCGTAAATCAATTTCGCAAAGTCAAAACGAATAAAGTGGTTTGAATCAACTTCAAACAAAACCGACAATGCAGGAGTAGTAGAAGAAGGATTAACGACATTTGCTGTTCCGGGTCTTAATTCATCAAAGAACACTTCATTGTCTGCCACATCGGATGTAAGCAAAGCCTTGTGGAAAGTAATACTACCGGACACTTCACGCATGGTGCTGGGAGGTGGACGAACACAAGTGTCTTCCGAGAGATTGTAGGAGTTATCTACATCTCGGTTAGTCTTGATTTCAAAGTCAATGCTCTGCACAAGGTTAGAGTGAGCAGAAGTAGAGGCGGCGGCTTCAAATCGCACAAATGCCTTATGGAAGTGTGCGGCATCGCCTGTGTAAGAAGGCACAGCCGTACCGAGGGTTGCAGTAGCACTACTTTGCTTTTGACCTACTGTATTAACAGTCATCATAGCATATTCGCCAATGCTTGAAGACACAGAAATACTTTCAATAACTTGACCGGGGAAAATGTGTTCTTTGTCGTCTCGCCCAACACGGAAAGTGTAAGAAGGCAATTGTGCAGTTGAATTTACAAGATTTTCAGTAAAAGTACGCGTATCGGAAGCCGAACCGCCGGGAGCATCTTCGCCCATAATACCGTGAAGTAGCATCAAAGTAAAATCATCTGGCTGTAGAGCCATAGTAATGCTACCTTCTGAATACAGTCTGCTAATGACTGCTTTTGCAGAACCATAATAGTTCATGTCTTCTCTTTTCAAGACATCGTAAATTTGTTGGAAACCTTCGCTTTCAACTTCGCCAACGGCTTCTGCCGCAACTGCGCTACCAAAACTTGATTCTTTACCCACACTCACATATCGTGTGTGATTGCCGCTTACGCCCATGCCTTACACATGGAATATACCACTTAAAAAGATTGCTCACACTTCTCGCAGAAACATCCGAATCTTTTTCATATAAGTTAATGTTAGAGTGTGAATGCAAATAACTTCGTCATCATCCATTTTGCTATCCAACTGTGCAGTATAAGAAATGATAGAATCCACACCATCTTGTAGACCTGTCTGGGTGTAAAGTTCATCAAAGACCTCACCCATAATTGAAAGGCCAAGGCGATAGGCATTTTTGTAATCTGTTCCTCTGGTGGTAATGTAGACAATGATATTGTACCTTTGGTCTGTTCTGGTTCCAGCGAGTGTCAAAAAGTCTGGTGATTCTGTTCTTTGTGTAAGAACATGAACAGAGGGCGGAGCCACGCGATTTATCATCGCTCTTGATGACAAGTCGTAGCCATAGACTATTCCTCCTTCTCCTACATGGTTTTTCAAATGAAAACGGTTGCTTTGTTTTAATGTCTCTACAATACCAAATCCTGTTCTCATTAGACTGTTTGTAGTAAAGTCTGACATATTCATTTCATCGGGAGAAAATGCCCCAAAGTCGGTGTAGTAGATTGCATACCAATCTACAGAGCCAGAAGAGTTCCCAAAGTATGCTCCTTGAGCAGTAGATGAAGAACCAGTTGTAGTCAAGTAATGTTGAACTGCATCGTCATCATCAATAATTTCTTTCATGTAAAGATTAGCAACTCCGGTATTTGCAAGACTTAATCGCAAAAGACAGGGAACTGGTTTTTCTTCTGCAAGAACAAGGTCAAGTTCTACAGTTGTTTGTGTTGATACTCCAACTAATTTTAGTTTGTTTGCATCATTTGATGCCTTGACTTCTACACGATGAGTGCCATTGTCAAGAGCCATAAGAACTTCATTTTCATTTGGAGCAGAGTTGTAGCCAATTGCACAAATCAAAGTCATTTCTGTGTTTGTTGTGCTATACTTCCATTGTTGGTCAGTTATTCTCCAAGCCTTACCACTAACAGAACCACCAGAACCAGAAGTCAAAGTCCAAGGAGTATTGTTTCTACCATTTGGGTTTGCTGGGTCATTACCCGAAAGACGGGACACCCAAAATTCGTTTGATTTTGCGATTGCCATATTATCATCCTCTGTAGCCTAAAGTCGTCGTAAAACCATATTGATTTCCCATACTTTCCATGTGCATTTTTATGTCTTGTTTGAAATTTGTCATGACATAATCTTCTATGTAGAGCATATAATCGTAAAAACCAAGACCGGGATGCTCACCTCTTTTTACCATTCCATGTGTATTGAAGATTTCTCTACCAGTCTTTCTTTTGAAATTTCTTGATGACTTAACAAATGTAGGCAAATTATCTGGATAATTAAATTCTTGAAAACCAGTTGCAACTATTTGCGAAAGAAACCCAGATGGCCTACTTCTACTTCTTACACCAAATTTAGCGTCTCGTAAATTTTTTCCTGTGTGAATACGAATGAATGTGCTTCCTTCTGGTTCTTGAACCTTCAAAGCCCTACCAACACGATTATAAATGTTGTCTGCTTCTCTTTTATCGCCCATCTGTCCTGCCATTTCCTTGAGACCTTCTTTTGCTTCTGATACTGCTTGACGACATAGTTCAAGCAAAATATCTTTTACGAATCTATCTCCATCAATACCAACACGATTTAGAGCGCGCTTGAAATTTTCTGCATCCCAATCAATCCTAAATTGCGATTGAATAGCACCATAAGAAGAAGGTCGGTCTCTTTTGTAATTAGAAATGCCATCTCCAAAGGTCATATTACCTACCCGACGAGGGCCACCTCTTTGTCCTACTTGTCGTGGCCCACCTGCACCATAACGGAGCATCCCCCTTACTGCGCCCATATCAAGCCTTCCCAAGATGTGCAAGAACAATCAGACAATGTTTTCCTCTTTCAAAAAAGTCGCTACCTCGCAAATCGCCATTTTGTTGCATTGTTGCTTCATCCATCAAATAAAAACCAGATGCCATATCAGCACATATTTCTCTAACAACATGAGCAAGTTCGCCTTGTTGCACAGTTTTACCTGTGCTATGACTAAAAGAAATACCTGTGCATCCTGTCAAATCATTAGATGATTTACCAGTCCAAGAAAAAGAATCACCATTTATATTCCCACTACCAGCAGTTGCAAATGAGGAAGCATCAGCAAGTGTAATAGTAGTTGCCCCAACAGCCACAGCACCATTCAAAGTTGATTCATAAACCCCTCTACTTGGTTCATCACGACCATAGTCAAGAAAAGTCTGGTCAATAAAAATAGCGGCTCTGCGAATGCAGTTGTCTAAACGGCTTTGCGCTCTTGTTCTTTGTGCGCTATCCAGTCCTATACGAGAACCAACATCAGCAAGACTACAATAATAATTACTCATTCTTGACACTCTCCTTCAATTTTTCAATGAGGAGAGCCTTTGTTCCTTCTGCATCAACGCCATGTTCAATGCAAAGTTGAGCCAATTCATCTTTCTTCATACGCTTCATAGCAGAAACGCTGGGAAGACTTTTGGCTTCTTCAACAACCTCTTCAATGGAAGTCGCAAGTTCAATGGCTTCATCAAGACTGATTTCGCCATCTGCAATTGCTTTCTTCCATTTATCACTCATTTTTGAAAGGACTTTAATTCCATATCCAACTACAAAAATCGCAAGACCCATTCCAACTAATTCATCCATTTTTTTCACCTTCTTTGTATTCAATAGATACCGCCTTTGAAAGTGGCACTACCGAAAAATGATGTAATTCACCGTCTCTAAATAGACGGTAGCCATGTGGTGTCTCTTCAATGTTCACATTGACATAGCAACGCTCTGGGGGAATATAGACTATTTTTCCTTTTCTTTTCATACTTAACTCTCCATAAATGCCTTTATTTGGTCTGAAGTCCATTGGGGAAGGTCATCATACCAGCATGATTGCTTGATGCGGTATATGCCTTTGCTCACGATAAAACATGAGTCTTCAACTAAGTGCGACCAATCATGGTCAGGGAATCGCTCTGCCATTTTTTCGTGTAGCATCATGATATTGCATCTCCTAATCTTGTAATTGTGATACTACTTCTATTGTCATTAAATGCGATAATGTTTGAATTTTGTCCATTGGAACGCAGAGAAAAGAAAATACTTGTATCACTTCCTCCATTTGGTATTTCGTAAATGACTGTATGAGTCAGTTTTTTGTTCCCCACACCATTGTTAAGAACCTGTATTCTATCAGTTCCTAACTGGCCTGTGCTTGAGGCATCGGTGCTAATAACAGCCCACATATCACGGGATTGTGTAGATGTTGCAGGAAAGAACTCTACTTGGAAAACGATTTGATAGATGCCACCCTTGGTCAATACAACATGGTCATTGGTGTCATTGACAAGCGTTATTGCTGGATGTGCGCCAGTAGTTGATTCACCCCAATTGGTTGTATTGGCAATATCTAAAACCGTATAAGCACCGCTAACAACATAATTTGCGGCGTTGCCTGATAGGTTTTTCAAAAAAAGTCTCATGTGCTGTAATGCTGGTGTATTGGTAGCACCCGATTCTATACCATCTAATTTGGTTTTATCGGCACTTGACATAGACCCAGCGGCACTTGTTGTAGCGGCACTTATTCCAATTGACACATCGCCAGAAGCACCACCGCCGGTTATTGGTGCTGATACATTTACAGCCGTTATATCACCACTACCTCCTCCACCCCCACCAGCAACCTCACTTGACCCATGATACAATTTATTGCTATCGCTACTGTTAAGCCAAAGTGTGTTAGCGGCTACTCCACCCGGATTTGAACTAACAGGCGTTAATTCAAGACCTGTAGGGTCAATCAAACCGCTTACATCTAATTTACCATCAATCGCAAAAACATTTGTTGAGTTGTTAAATGTAAGTCGTGAAGAAGTAGTAAGTGCATTTCCATCGCCACCAAAAGGAATTTGATATTGAGTAATGTCCGAAAGACCTGTTCCTCCATTTGCAACACCAATCACTTCTCCTTCTTTGGGATGATAAATACCATCAGCAATAGGAAAAAAGCCCCAAGTTCCTTTGATAGTAGGACGATTGATTAAATGAATCGCACAAGCCCCTGCGCCTTTCAAAGATGCTCCTACGCCTATAGTAAGATTGGTCAAATAAAGACGGCTATTTGCATTTAATTTAGCCCATGCACCGGCTCCATCTGCTGTTGCAACAATTGACATTCTGCGAAAAGTAAAATCGCATTTTTGATAATCTGCAAGGTTAGAAGTTGGAATTAAAAAGCCAGATGATTTACCTTGAAATGTCCAAGTTGCATGTCCTCCATCAAAGGCAGAAAGACCGCCAGCATCAATCGTAAGTTGCGAACTTGATGAATCAATAATAAAATTTTTCAATTTATCGTTATCTGTAGGAATTGGTGATGCTGGCCCAAATGTTCCTGAACTAATTCGCAAAGTATTGAAATTGACATTTGTTGTGTTTGCTACTGTTGGAGAAACAAATTGGGGAGTCTTGTTTCCATTACCGCCTAATTTAACATTAGGGTAAATTCCTGTATCAAAATACAAGTCGCCAGATGCAGGAGCCATTGTGTAGGTTGTGTTTTCTCTTGATGCTGTAGTATCAAATGGGCTATCTGTCGTTCCATTTTGAACATAGCATGTTCCGCTTTTGTAAGGTGGTGTCCCTGTAAATACAAATCCCCTTGCACTTGCGGCAATAATTTTTCCGGCAACAGAAATCGTTAGACCATTCAAATCTATGTCTGTTGCAAGAATTAAATTCAAAGCAAAAGTAGATTGCAACTCTATTTCATTTATGTTTGCGATATCAAAATTGCAATTAGCAACTGCCGCCGCATCAAAAATTGCTTTGTCAGAAGCACCCGGAGGGCCAGAAGTAGGAATCCAATTTCCCGCTACAGATGCGGTTTGGCTTACAACTCCTGTCCATTGGTAATCAGTCATAAAATATCACGCTGTCTCTGTTCGTGTCTTGGTTTTAGAGACTACGAAGGCAGAGCCACCGGCTTCGGCAATTGCAGACATGAGTTCATTTGCTCTTGTTTCAAAATTTTGCAATTGCGCCCGAATACGAATATCTGTCCTTCTTTGCTCTGGTTCGGGGAAATAACTTGGAATTGTGTCAATCATTACACGCAAGCAATCGCAAGCAACTAACATTTTGATTGCTGATTCTTTAACGGTCTCATCGTTTCCAACGCTGTCCGAAAGACCATAAAGAGTTGCAGAGCGAGCCTTTTTGTTCACCTCTGCGGTGCGAATAGTAAGGTATTCGCTAATCGTTGCATCGTTGAGACCACGGGGGCGATTCAACAAATCACGAATTTGCGCTACTGTTATCGCCACTCTTGCTCACCTTCTTACTTGCTTTCTTTTTTGGAGCAGGTTTCTTCTTTTTAGGTTCCGACTTTGGCTCTGCGTATTCTTCCGTCTGTGGAACATCAATAAGAGTATAGGACTCGCTGTAGAATGCACGACCAAGGGGGAACATGGCTCCGGTCTTGATAAGCCTACGAGCAAAATCGCTGTCGGGAACCCATACAGCCGCACCAAATGGAATATCGGCTGGTAGGTTTTGTTGTCCGTAAAAGCGAGTCTTGATTCGTCGGAAAAGGTAGCCTTTGCCTTCGCCCCAAGTGTTAAAGCGGTGCATCATAGCAGAGTATGAATCTTCTGCTGGAATGGGAATGCCTTTATCCTTGAGAGCCTTTGCAATTGCGGCCTTACTCTTCATCCTTCACCACTTCCTTTTTCGGAGTTGCTTTGGGTTTTGGAGCAGACTTTTCAACAGGCTTTGCAAGAGATTCGGCATAGTCAGCGGCTTGTCGTCGGGTCAAAAGACCAACGATGCCTTCTGCTTCTTTCTTGGTCAATGACCGACCAAGACGACGCTCGGCGTAGCCCAAAAGAAACGATTCGTATTCTGTGAAGGACATTTAATCACCGCCTAACCTCAAGCGGTAATGTTGTCAATCACACAAATGCGGTTGTTCTTGCCAGAAGCGGCTCCGTCCTGCATTTCGTGGACGATGCAACCCATGTAGCCCGTAAGCATCCAGTCAAAGCCAACACCGGGAATGCGGGTCAACTCGGTCTCTTGGAAGCCATCACCGTTGTATTGGAAGAACTCGGCAGTCTCCGAACCGGGGATGAGCAACAGAGCCTTGTCAGCAAGACGGCTGTTTCGGGTGTAGTAGATGGTCAAGTTGCTCATTCGCTTGAGATGCTCCTCAAGGGATTCCACAACATTTCCGTAGAGCGTGGTCTGCAAGAGAACGCTTCGGGCGGTGGTTGGCACAATGAGAGCCATTGGCTCGTTGCCCGACACACGACCGTTGGTAAAGACCTTGTCCATAGCGTTAAGGATGTTGGCCTCGGCATCGCCACCGGAGGCATCCCACTCGGAGCCACCAGCGACAGTCTCGGTCTGGCCTGCACCAGCAATAAGCGTCTCAAGAATCAAGTCGTCTATGACATCAGCCATGTTTCGGACAATAGCAAGTTGTTGCCTGTCCATGTTCTCAAAGGACTCGCCACGGAGGAGCGTTGAGTCAAGGAAGATACAGCGACCCTGACCTTTCTTGAGGTGGACGCTGTAGTTTTGCGTTCCAATCTTGGTAGGGTCAGCAGTAGCGTTGTCAGCCAGAGGGTACGAAAAGGTTCCCTCTGCACCAGTAAAGAAGGTGTATTCCAACCAACCAACACGGCGAACACCAACAACTTGAGTTCCAACAGCAATCAGCGTGGATTGCAGTTGGATAAAGTCTCGGAGCGTTTGTTCAAGGACAGCGTCGGCTTGTCCAAATGGCCCTGCGGCGGCTTCAACAGTCAGAATTTGTTCCAATGATTTGTTCATATTTTTCACCTCAATAATTTTCAACTTCAAGCGATGACGGATGCTCCGGTCATCACAGGAATAAGGTCTCCATTAGCCGTAGTAGCGACTCCTTCGCCAATATACAGGCCAATTTTCTTGTTGGAACCAGCGGTAGTAGTAGCAAGGCCACCTGCGCCAGCATAGACAGTTGCGCCGGTCGTGTAGGTGATTCCAGTTGCGGAAGCAACCATCAGGACACCTCCAAGAGGGCGGAAGCCAACAAGACCACCCGACACAAGGCCGGAGGAGTCTCGCTCGGACTCGTCAGCAGACACGCCGAGAGCGACTGAACCAGCGGCGGTCAAGTCAAGTTTGTTGTTTGAGCCATCATTCGTAAGAATGTAGCCTTGGCCCGGAACGGTTGTTCCGGATTTCAAAGTTGCGTTTCGGGGGGCAGATAGGTCAGTCATATTTTTTCACCTCAAATGTAGTTCTTCTCCTTTGCCTCTGCATAAAGAGGAGAGCGCATGTGGGCTTCGGAAACAGTCTTGTTCCAAGCGTTAGCCCAGACATTGAAACCTTTTTCGTAGATTTCTTCTGGGGTAGCCAATTTTCGGCCATTTAGGAAGTTGGCAACGACAGCGTCGGACTTTGGAGCCACGACAGCAGTCTCGGAAGCCTTCACAGGCTCCATGACAACTTCTTCTTCAACAACGACCTTTGCTTCAAAGGAAGCAATAATCGTGCTGATGGTTTCGGAAGGCAGGTCGCTAACACCAGCGATGCCCATTTCGGTAGCCTTCTCAACAAGAGCAAGACGGGCTTCCTCGGCCTTTGCTTCTTCAGCGGCCTTGATTTCGTTTAGTTCTGCTTCTCGCTCTGCAAGAGAGGCTTTAAGTGCTTCAATTTCTGCGGCATAGTCGGGAGTCTCAACAACTTCCTCGGATGCTTCAATGATTTCATGTTCGCTCATGGAGTTCACCTTTTGCTGATTATTGCCATATTCGGTCTGTGATATAAAGGCTTCTACATTTTCAGCCGATATTTCTATTTTTTCTACCATATCAATAGTTGCCCGTTCATAGGCAGGACGATGAACAATAGCCAGATGGTCAAAAACAAAGTCGGTTTCAAATTTCATTATCATTCGCCCATCTTCTGCTTCTATCATTTCATCGGGAATACCTGTTCCTCCAATGCTGACACCATATCCTTTTCGCAACCAGAGACCAGATTCAAGAGCCTCAAATAATTCTGTTCGGTAGACATCTGCTTTGAAAGCAACATCCCATTCTCCACCTGCTTTATCTGTGATTGATGCTTCGGTAATAATACCTACTACTGCATCATTTACACCGCCATCCATGTTTCGCTTAAAGCGGCCTTTTTCTGCGGGTGGATGATTAAGAGTCAAATCAGAATTTACCATCTGTGAGACTGCAAGATTAGCACCGGCGCGAGTGATTTCCCATCCGTTGCGATTAACACCTTCATGAAAAGCAACACCGCTAATCCGAACTACTTGACGACCAGTATTTGCTTCAATAATTGTTTCATCAACGGATATGTCTACATCAAGAGTCCACGATACTTTTACGCATTCTCCATCACGCTTTACATATCCTTCTCTACAACCATTTCTTTTCACCTTTGGCTTAGAATATGAGCCGCCACTTCTTCCGTAGCCCTCAACATCTACGCTGTCATGCGAATCGTTCTTATCAAACCACTTTTGGAAAGTCTCTTCATCTTTACCCGGAATATACAAAGTAGTGCCATCAGCAGTCTTTGATGTGTGGAAGTTATCACCAAGACCGATTTCTTGCGATTTCTTGCGAGCCGCTTCTTCGGTACGGAAGATGTAATCTTCCATACCTGCATAAAATTCTGCATAGAACTCCTCTTCACCCTCTTCTGCTTTGTAATGGTCTGTGCCATCATGTGATTTGCTTTGGTCTTTGAATTTATGACCTTCATGTGCTTTCATGCACTCATCGCGTGTATATCCCATTTTCATACAGCGAGACATGTATTCATCATGTGTCTCGGTGCTTTTTGGTTTAGGCTCTGCGGCTTGGACATGTCCTCCACACCCACAGTCGGATTCTGCCTTCTGTGTCTCTTGCTCTAATTTTTCTTCGCAATCATCACAACCACAACCAATGAGACCGCCCATGTCTGCTTCTAAGGAAGTATCTGTTTTATTAAAGTCTTCTTCGGAGGTATAGTCTGAAACAGACTTGTCTCTTTCCCACATTTTACATGACCAATAGCGAGCCTTTGTTTTAGGGCCGGGGGAATCGCAATTGTGCCTACTTCGGAAATTGCGTCGTCGTTCTGGGTCATCACGCTTGATTTCCATATTAGGGTCTCCAAAACGAACAATCACAACTGTTCCCTTTTCGTTTTTAACATAGACTGCAAATTTCTTCGGGCCTTTGGGTGTGCGAAAAGGTTTGTTAAGATTGACTTTGCGACCTTGATATTCAGCGGCAGTAAAGGGTTCTTCGTCCCAATCTTCATAATCTTCATCTGCTTTCTTGGCTCTTGGGTGGCCGCGAGGCAGAAGGTCGTTGTCTTGCTTGTAATTTGGATTGCTTGGTCGTCCATTTCGCAGAAGATAAAGAAAGGCTTTGACCCTTGCAATACCCCATCCGGTTCGGGACATGTTTGGTGCGTGGCTACGGCTGAAAGCACCAGCACCACGACGAAAGACTGACTTTAGTCTTCCCATAGTTGCTTTGCTACCTTTTCCTTTAGCGGCAACTTTTTTGTTGTGTTCTTGCATCATTTTACGAAGACGGGACTCCGTCGCTTTACTCATTGAAATAGATTTATTGGGTTTTTTAGCAGACCCCGGTTTATTTTTCTTTGAGCCTTTACGACGCTCACTTGGTTTAGCAGGAGTCTTTCGTGGGTCATTTTTACCCGGTCTTCCATATTGTAGAGCCTCAATAGTCTCTGCCTTTCTTTCTTCAAAGTATGAATTGCATACTGCGGCTCTTTGTCTTGGGTTTCCGAACTCATCATTCATTTTATCATCCCCCATGCAACGGGACATGTAGTCATCCCTTGATTCACCTTTCTTAGGAGTAGGCATAATTACTCACCTTTCTTTTTCTTGAATACTGCCTTTCCTTTGGCAACCAAGTCAATTTTTGCTCGCCGTTCTTCTGCATCCATCATGTGCTTATGCTCTTGTGCTTTCAAAGCCATTTTGCGCTCAAGTTCTGCGCGAGCCTCCATAACACGGGTTTGCGATGCGATTACATCAGGATGTAGTTCGGTTTCGGTTTGTTGCTCCTGTTTCCACAACTCAAGCATTGTTGCAAAGGCTGGCTGTGCTGTGCCACCAATAATTGCAATAAGAGCAATAAAACCTTCAATGTTCTCAAGCACAACCTCTGGTCGGTGTATTCCCATAGCCACTACTGCGCCGCTGGCGGCAAGCCACAGATAAACCGCTGGAAGTGCAGTCCATTTAATCATCCTGTCATTTACGCTATCTTTATGTTGTTTCATTTTACATCACCTGTATTCCTGTGAATGCGCTAACGAGGAAAGCAACTACACCACCGACTATTTTCTTCATTGTGGATAAATCCCTCTCTATGTGTGTAAGGTGGTTGTCTTTGATTATTGAAATGTCGTTCTTTATGTCTGTGATTTCACCTACAACCCAAATGAGTTTTCCATCAATATCACGACTCAAAACATCATCTAAATCATTCCTCGTCAATTTGCTCACCGTCCCTCGTTTCTGTTCCTCCATTTTGCGAGTTCTCTCTTGGTAGCCTACCTGTATTTGCTGGCTGTGCATCTTCACCCTTTCTCACATCCCCCTCTAATTCTTGAGGTTCACCTACAATATGTAAGGCTTGATTCAAAGTCAAAATGCCACCAGCATATCCCATGTTTGCTCTTTGCATTTTGTTAAGTCGTGTCTCTTCGTCAATTGGCTCAAAGTCAAGGGATGGCAAGTCTCCCATTGTGTGATTGATTCGCAGAAGTTCAAGATGTTTGCTAAACATCTTGCGAACAGCCTGATTGAGAATAGCCTGCATACGACGGATGGCTTGTGCAGACCATGTAGTTGCAGTATAAGTTGCGGCAAAGGTAGAACCTCGCTCTTGACCAGCGGCTACCCGTGGAACTTGTAAGACTGCCGCAATATCAGCATTAACATTGTCAAGGAAAGAAGTAGTATCTGGAATAGCAGTTCTTTGGTCAATATGCTGAATGCTAACATAATCTGGGAAGATAGGAACTTGGTCTCCACGCAAAGATTCCAAAGTCTCTACAACTTGTCCCATAATATGAGAAAGACGCTCACGCTGTTCATCTGGGTCTTGAATGTGTGCAATAGCAGATTTGTCAATAGTAATGAATTGTTTAGTCATAGCATCTTCAATCGCAATACGATTATTCATGCTGTTGTATTTTGCTCGGATAGCCTGCTTAAGTGAAGTAAAGCGTGATGCACCCCAGATACCATAAGTTGTTCGTCCTTCTCCATCTTCAAACCAGTTGCTTCGGTAGTCTGTGCGAATGTGCAAGATTTCATCTGCTGGTATTTCTTCTTGAGTAGCCTCACCTTCTCGGAGAATGTATCTTTCGGCTGTAATAACTGGATTTGCTTCATCAGTTGTTTCATTTACTCCTCGGCCATCAAGAATAGTGATTTGTTTTACTGGAAGAGACTGAATATCTGTAAGACCTTCTCTACTCGTTCCTACATATTTACTAACATCATTTCCATAGACCATCATGTTTCGCATAGCATTGATAAGAAAGTCGTCAAAATCTATTGTGTCTTCAATCAAAGTTCGGATTGCTTGGCGAATACGAGCGTTTCGTGCGGCTCGGTAGTCAATCGTATAGTTGTTAGCCGTTAGACTGACAGCCCGAACAGCCCCGTTTAGTTCAGGGTCAAGTTTCAGCATATCATCAAACATTTCAAAGTCATTGTCATAGTTGGAGTTATCACGCAGTTGATTTGTCTCTTCTACAATGTCTTGCATACCTGCAATCATTGTAAAAGGCTCACGATGCCGAACAGGATAAGACAAATCTGCAACAACGGGTGTCGCTGGCATCTTTGGCTTTTTTGACGCAAAAGGCCAGACCATGTAAAGGCGTAGCCTGTTTCTGTCTTATCAATGTATGGAAAAGTCCCATGCCATAGCAATTTGATTTATTGATGTTCCTAAATACAAGATAAATTATTTTCAAGTAAAAAAAAGAATCCAAAAAGAAATAAACGAATGACTGCTTGTAAGTTCTGTTTATTTTGTAATACTTCTTAAGAGTTGTAGAAAAAAGGCCGGGTCGTATAGTATAGTATAGTAATAAAAGTTATCAACTCTTTAGAAAGAATACAAAATAGTCAGACCTTCTAAGCAGTCTCTTGTTTATTTTTGTATGAATTATTTTTTCAGCATCAAAAGAAATACATTGATAAGGGGCTTACTTCATGATTTTAACATGGGACTCAAAGACTACGAAGCAATCGTGATGAAGAACTTTGAACATTATGAGGGTGAACTACAACCTTTTGCAAGATACCTGTTTTCTATTTGTCCGGAAAAAACAGTAAGTGCTTGGAGAGCATTTTTATTTCGTATGAGAGACAGACAACCAGAAGTGTTTTCTTATGAAAAAACAAATTACAACAATATGCTTCCTAAAATGTGGGATGGAACAGAAGCCGGACTTGCAAAGCGAATGTATAAGCAAGACGCAAGCATCTCTATCAATGCTTGGAGACATCGTGTCCGTGAAGGTTTTCAGAGAGGCGCAATAACTCGTAGTGAGAGACCAGAATTTGTAGTTGAGCATCTTAAGAAAGAAAACAAAAGTCATGAAGATTTGTGGTCTGAAATTGAAAAAATTAGTAAAAAGGCGATTGAGAGCATTGAACATGCACGATGGGCTGATATACACATGCAAACAGCAGAAGATAAATTTGTTGGTATTGCCTTTCAGAGCGACCAGCATATAGGCAACCCTTTTTGCGACCATGAGCAGTTGCGAATAGACACAGAGTTAATTGCGAATAGCAAAGGTGTGTTTGTTATTCATGCTGGCGACTACATAGATAACTTTATGATTGACAAACCTCGGCCAGCGATGAAAGCAACTATTCCACCCTCGGTTCAATGGAAGTTATGTGAACACTATCTTGACATGTGCGTTGATTCACTTATGGCTGTAGTAGCAGGTAATCATGACTTATGGACTGCCGGAGCAACAGATTTTGACCCTCTAAAGCGTTTTGTTGAAGAAAGAGGAGTTCTTTATCACGCACATGAATTAAATATTCGTGTCTGGGTATCTGGCATCCCATATCACATCTCTATTCGGCATAAGCGACGAGGCAACTCTCAACTTGACCCAAGTCGTGTTATCAAAAAGATGTGGGATGATGGAGAAGCAGATTTTGATATTGGCGTGATTGGTCATCATCACACTCCTTCTGTTGTGCCATTTACAAAACATGGAATAGAAAGATGGGCTATTCGTCCGGGTGCTTACAAAATTATTGATTCATTCGGTGAGTCTCTTGGTTTTTCAAGAGAAAGACCAACAAGCCCAATGGTTATTTTGAATCCTCATACCAAAGAAGTTCAAGCATTTACAGATTTACGAATGGGTCTACGGACACTTGCCGCACTCAATGGAGATGAATACGATGAAAATTTGGGTGTCCAATGATAAAGAACTGCGATTCACCGAAGTTGATGATAACTACATTACCGTCAACCTATTCACAGATGATTTTATCATAGGTGTTATGATTACTCGTCGTGAAGCAGAGCGTCTATGTCTTAGCCTTGCTGAATGGTGTGGTATTCCTTTGGGTGAAAGATAATGAATCGTATTTTAACAGCACTCAATATGGAGCGTAGTCGTTCCGATATTAAGCACTTCTATGAATGGCTTGGCTATACTTGGGGTCAACATATTGGCGAGTGGATGGATTTATACGGAGACCGTCGTGATAAACAAGTTCACCGTGTCTGCGTGATTGCTCCAAGAGACCATAGCAAATCTACTACTCTGCGTGTTAAAATTTTACATCAACTTCTTTTTGAAAAATGGAGAGGCAGACCTTTTACCATCTGGCTTTTTTCAGCAAACAAAGACTTGGCTATGAATCGTCTTGAAGAAATTCGTCAAGACCTTAAGCGACATCCGGAACTTTCTCGTATGATTGATGATAAGAAAGGCAATCGTTTTGAAATCCGTCTAACAAATGGTGCTTGGGTAAAAGCCACATCTGTTGGTTCTGGTATTCGTGGTGAACATCCAGCCGCTATTGCTCTTGACGATGTATTGGATGACCAGAATGATATGTCTTACGAAATTGTTCAACAATGGTTTCGTAAAAAATTAACACCTATGCTTTCTCCCGGCACTTCTATCTATTGTGTTGGCACTCCCATGTCAATGAATGACCTCTACCATACGGATATGCTAAATAATGAATCGTGGGAATCTTGGCGCAAAGGTGCAATTGTGAACTATGATGAGTGGCGCAACGAAGAAAAAACAGAAGCAGTATGTCTTTGGCCTTCAGAGCGTCCTCTTGAATTTTTATTGGAGCAAAGAAAAGCAATTGGTGAATTGGCATTTGCACAAGAATACCTATGCAAGGTTGTTGATGATGATAGCGCAGTCTTCCCACAGACAATCACTCGCAAAAACATGGACATGTCAATGGTCTTGCAAAATAATTACATCTACGAAGGACAATATGCAATAGGTTTTGACCCAAGCCACGGTATAGGACAAGACTATGCCGTTATGGTTGTTTTGCGAAAAGATGAAGATGGTAATATTCACATTGTTAATGTCTGGCGAAAAAACGATTTTCCACCAGAAAAGCAAATTGAAGCAGTAGTAGATTATAACTCGCGATTTAAAAAACCAAAATTCGCTTTTGAGTCTGCTGGCTTTCAATCCCTCTACTCAACTCTTTTGCAACAAAAAGGAATTGTGCTTGATATGAAGTTATCCAAGGTTAGCAATCGCACTTTGAAACAAGGACTTCTTACTCGGCTCCGAAGTTGGTTTGAGCAAGGTAAAATTATTATTCCTTATGGCGATGATGCTACACGAAGAGTGATGAATATTCTTTTAGATGAGTTGGAATCCCATGTCTGGAAAAATGGAAACATTCTTGACAAAGGAAAACACAATGATACAGTCATGGCACTTGCACATGCAATTGATTTATTCAATTTGCGAATCAGAGGTGGTATGCCTGCGGCTGGTGCGGCAGTCAGCATGAAAGGCTGGGGCAAAACAGACAAACAACAGAAATCATCAGTTGTGCGTCGTAATTCTGGCAAATCTGGCAAATATCGGACATTTTTCTAAAAAAAATAATTTTTCAAAAAAAATTTAAAAATTGTGTGAGGTGGTAGCCGTGGAGGGGGTGGCGACCGGCGGCC
>CETN01014880.1_pt1 | contig 38564 bp, 38 predicted proteins | sample 531301 | NCBI WGS metagenome assembly CETN01 (sample SAMEA2622656, study PRJEB7988) | marine metagenome | isolation source: saline water (ENVO:00002010), including
GTTGGTAATGGGGTTTAATGACATAATAAAGGGCGAGAAAAACAATGAAATCAAGGAGGAAGGCCCATGCGCCAAGATTTTCAATGTCCCGTATCATTTGGGGGAGGTAAATGACGGGAGAAACCGCACCTAAGCGAATGTATAAACTCAAACTCCAAGTCCACGCAATTTGAAAAAGAATGAGAAGGGCTAACGCATAGCGAGAAATTCTCATGCAAATAACTCCTGTTCATCGTGAATTTCGGGGGCGGGGGCGACTCCTAAATCCTCAATTGTAGGGGGTTCAACATTTTCCTTATCCAAATATGCACAAAAGAAAGCGTAGGCTTTGGGAATAAAATCTTGTAATTCTTCTTCCACATTTCTTTCGTTTTCTTCGGCGGCTGTTATTACTATTTGGCGCATTTGAGTGAATAAACCGATAGTTTCGTAAAAATCTGCATTGAAAACGCTTTTGTAAAGTCCTGATAATTTGTCAGCATTGTATTGCACAAGAACCGCACCGACTACGGCACAAGTGGAAACGGCGGCGGTAAAGCCAAGAAGCAACCATTCCATGTAAGGAGTAGGTTCAATGATAAAAGGAATAATTTGAATACAAAAAATAACAAGCAAACAAGTTTTGAGCAATTGTCTTCCTGTCAAGTATTCTTGTTCCACAATGGAGGATAATTCAGTTTTCGTCATTGGTCATCACTCCTAAAAAGTAGGTGTTTAGAGATTGTTTGAAGGTATTCATAACCGTAAGTTTGCATTTCCTTAATCACTTTCTTTGTCCAATTGCCTGTGCGGTCAATGAAAAACATTTGGGAACGGAAAATGCCTTGATTGTGAAGCATGGTAAAGTCGGAGTAAGAGTAAAGATTCAACATTTGGTCTTTGTATTCCATTTGAGGAAAAACCATAGGCACGGTTTCTATGTCTTCTATAATTTCAGTTTGATTTTGAGAATGCAAATTAAACTGTTCCCATTCTTGTTCCCACATTCTATCCCAAAAAGGCTTATTAGAGTAGTATTCGGGGCCAAGTGAGCGTTTTCTATCTTCCATGAAAGCAGTTTTACGGTGGATAACATCGGAAATAATGTCATCCTCGTCTTGCATAAATGCTTATAGGGTGATTTGCTATCTATACCTGTTGCTCAACCTTGTCAATGATGTAGCCACTTAGAGTGGAAGCCACAAGAACGATTGTTGCCATCTTGACTAAAGATTTACCCGTTGGAAAGGTAAAGTTTTCCCATTTGAAAGGCATATTCTTTGATTCCAAAATACCGTAGTTATAGTGAATTAAGGCTTCGGTAAAGAAAACGGCGAAGGTGACTCCCGAAATGATTAAGAATTCTTTTTTCATACCGCATCACCATTTTTCAAAACAATATCGGAAAGAGCGACACCGACAACAACCACAGGTAAGGCTAACAAAATCCAATCACTACGGGTAAAAACATGAGTGGGGAAACCGTAAGTGCGGTAATTTTTGAATCCGTTGATTAACATAGAAGAAAAGAAAGCCATTGAACCAACGGCAGGGATAACCCATGAACGCCATGCTTGACGGGCTTGTTCGTTGGCTGTTTCCGCAGGGGCGTTAGCCATCTTTTCAATCTTTTCGGCTTCGTCTTGGTTAGGTATAGTATCACCCCTTAATCTTCTTGTAGCCAAAGTATAATCCACCAAGAGCGACAACACCAAAACTCGCTTTTATCAAGTTTGATGACTTAATTTTGGCTTTTGGTTGTGCTGTTACGGCTGTCTGTCCTTGAATTTCTTGGTCGGTTTGGGCTTCATCACCTTCTCGGCAACCGAAGACATTAGACCAAAGCGGATTACAAACTCGTTCTTGGTAAGCATCCCTCGCTTGTGCGCCGGGTGCGGAGTCAAGATACGCTAAGGCTTGCATATCGGTTGGATTCCACTTGACTAAAGAGCCACCTTGTAAAGAATAAGGAATACCTGCGGGGCCGTAAGGTTGGTAGGCTTGACCATCTTGGTTAAGAGCAGTTAATTGAGGAACAAACGCCATCCATGATGAGGTTGATTTGCCCTTAGAAATTGGTTGCCCTGCCGAAGTATAACCGATAATTTCTTGTTTTGTAGTGGTGCATCCGGGACTTCCTGTGGTGCATCCTGTCGGAGTATTGACATTGACATAACAAGTTTGCATTCCCAATGCGCCGGGTTCACAAGAAATGTTGTAGCCGTTTGACATAAGGGTTATTGGTCTTCCTTGCTATCTAAAAACAATCATTCGTAGTTTCGGATAGCGATACCTTTCGGGAATCGGGGGATTCCATCATCGGTCATTTCAAAATAGCGAACCGTAAGAGTAGCACCAATGTAATCATCACCGTTTTTGAAGTATTCGGTTCTTTCCGCTACTGTGCCTTTCGGTTGGGCGGAGAAAAGGTCGCCATTTTCAGTCATACAAATCCAAATAACTGTTCCTTTCGCATTTCCGTTGCCTTCTTCGTAGCCGACAATTTCAAACTCTTGGTCAAAAAACTCCTTGAATTTTTGGAGATGTTTAGAACGCTTGTTAATGCCATATTCGCCGTCTTTGTTGCGAATCATAATGCCCTCGTAGCCTTCTTTTACAAATTTGTCGTGATGGGCTTTAACATCGCTTTTGTCATTTAATTGGAAATTTTCAGTAGGAATGAGGTTTTGAGGCGGGAATGTTCCAAGAATTGTTCTTAACTTATCATACCGCTTTTGGAAACCTGCTTTGCGGTCATCGGGGTCAAGCATATCGTAAAGTCGGTAGGAAATCTGTTTCAATTTGTCCTCATCACCGGGTTTCAAAGTTTCCCTTCGGACTAAACCGACAACCTCTTGGAAAGTGAGTGTATCGGAATACAATTCACCATCAAGGAATGCACCATCGGGAATGCCTTTCAAAGACGCAATTTGTTGTCTTAGGTGTTTCATGTGAGGAAACTCTTTACCTTTGCGGGATTTCAATGAAACCGAACCATCGGGGTTAATAGATGCCATGCAACGCACACCATCAAACTTTCTTTGACCGATAGCGGGATAGGAAACATCGTGGCTACGCTTATTGAAATCAAGAGCAAGCATAGGAAGAATAACGAGAGTATCTTGTGCTTCTTTGATGGTATCAAAATAGCCTTCATCACGCTTTTTGCTTACCTTTGATTCTAACTCAAACATGGCTTGACCTTTAGCATCCCGACCTTGCTTTCCTTGCCAATAGATTCGGGGTCGGTTGGTGGTTTTGTTTCCATCAAGCAAACCTGTTTCCACACCCATGATAAAACGATTATTAGGGGCGGAATCAACATAACCTCGCCATTGACGGATTTTCCCCTTTGAATCTTGCTTGTAAAGAAACTTTTCCATTAGAACCATAAATATCAATTCCTTTTACACCTTAATTAAGGTATCATAGGTTGAAGCGGTCAAAAATCTTCTTGATTCTGTCGCCTCCAAGTAGGGCAACCGCACCCACACCGATACCAAGCATACCCAAAGCCAATTTCATGTTAGAACCTTCGGCTTCCATATTTTCGTTAGAAGGTTCGCTTCCTGTGGCTTCGGCAGGTTCGGGAGTGGATGATGGGCCGCTTGGAGATGGGCTTCCTACGGTATCACTCCAATGTTCCTGTGTTTCATTAGGATGTCTTTTGAAAGTAGCAGGGTCTAATTCCTTGACAACCTTCATTTCGTTAATTGTGCAATTGCAGGGAAGAATCAATCCACCACTTGCCTTTCTCAATTCTCCGAAAGTATTTCCTCTAAATTTAGGTAATGACTCATGTTCATACAAAATTTCGTAAGATTCTTGGGCTATTTCGTCAGCCGTGTAGGTCTTACCGATTGTGTTTCCGACTTCAAGAGGGCAACCATCAACATGAACCATTAACGGCCAATCATCTAATTGGATTTTGTATTGTGTTTGACCTGTGGCTTCAAAAGATTCAGCCATCATATCTTTTACATTTCGTGAACAGTAGTCATGTAATTGGTCAATTTTGAATCGCATAAACTCTCCGTCATCTCCAAACTCTTTCTTGATACGGTTAAATTCTTTGCGGTAATCATCGTAAGTTTTGACATGGGAAAAATCATTGTCAAAAGATTCAGCCTTTTGCTTCAAAATCTTCTTGAAAACGGTCTTTTCCCTATCCGTATCAATACTTGGGCGATAAACGACTTCGTTATCCATGCCGTCTTTGTGTCCTTTGGTGTAAGCGTAAGTATAACCATCGGATTCGGATTCGTGTTCCGCCGCCAAACCGTAGTGTCTTTTGTCGCCATAATCGGTGGAAGTATCAACATCAACCGAACCGACACCCTCAACATCAATTTCAAAGTTATCCTCGCCTTCGTATGGCTCGCTTCCAATTTCATCGTAAATAGCATCGTGAATATAATCTTCTTCCTCATCGGAAACTGTTTCCTTTGCTGTTGTCCAATCATAAGTGGTGATAGGGTTATCGTAGCGGAATTCATACATGACTTTTTCTTCCCTCGCAATCATATCATGCTCTATTTCGCCACTACCGCTTGCCTCATAAATACGGGAATAATCAGTTTCACTTTCGTAAGGGTCATAATCATCTTCCTCCGCACCAAAGAGGGCGACACCTGCCGCCAAAGCACCAACACCAAGAGCGACTTTAGCACCTGTGGATAATCCCTCATCGGATTCTTCCTCATCTTTGCTTTCGTCTTCCTTGACAGGGCGAGTGACCTTTGCTTGCACGGCTTCGTAGGTTTCCGCATTCAAAACATAGCCTCTTACCAAGAATCCGTATTCATCGGAAAGATAGTCAGCAATTTCATCTTCCACAACGGAGGATGGAACGAGAACCGAAGCGGGCAAATCCACATCTTCGTCATCTGTTTCCCAATCAATATCAGTAATTTCAAGAGTTTCAGCCTCTTTTTCCGTGTTTTCGTCATCAGGGGCCTCTTGTTCTTCTTCGTTTTCTTCTTCAATATCGGTCAATTCCAATTTGTCGCCTTCTTGTAAAACGACTGTGAATTCTTGAGTTTTAGGTTCTTCCTTTTCTTCCTCTTTTTCGTCTTTCTTACCAAACAATCCAAGTGCTTCTTTGACATCCAAATCATAGTTTCTTTGAGTGTAAATTACATCACCATCGCCTTCGGCATCAACCTCAAGTAATTTCACTTCGGGGTGTTCCAAATAAATGTCGTAGTAAGCATTTATGGCATCTTGCTCATCGTCATAATCTCCGTAATGTTCCCAACCATCTTCCATATTGTATTTGACTTCTAATTGGTAAAATCCGCCTTCTTCGGCTGAAAAGTTTTCATTTGACGGTTCTTGCGGGAAGGGTTTCTCCGAAGGTGCAGGGGGTTCAACATCAGCAGGGGAGGGATTGCCTACGGTATCAGCATGATTTTCATAAAACTCTTTAGCATCTTCGGAAATATCATCTTGGGGCTTCTCAATTGGCATGATTCCTACGGGAACAAAGCCGTCTTTTTCCTCTTGTCCGATTTTGTGCGCTCGCATTTTCACATCGCCATTTTTCGTTCCCGAAATGATGACCGCTTCCGCTTGGTGATTATCAGCCATTTTTTCAATCTTCTCAACGGCTTCTTTATCAATGGGTTCTATCAATTTCGGGGTAAATCCATCCGATTTTGTTTTTCCTACTCGGAATAATTTGTTTTCTCTAAAACCGTCTTTCGTTCCCGTAATGATGACCGCTTCCGCTTCTTTAGCATCAAAACCATAGACCTTCACGAAATCTTCCTTAGAAACGGTCTTAGGGAGGGTTTTTCGGCCATCGTATTCACCTTCAAGGAGATAGCGAATTGAGCCACCTTTGGATTTCATCGCACGACCATTAACAATAGTGGCTTCGTGTTTGGATTTCAACGAGGGAACATAACCTAAGAAAGTCGTCTTAGTCATAGATTACCATTAGCCGTGCCACTATCTAATACTCTCCATGAACAATTGTTCATGGTTTATGAAGAAAATTACCACAACATTCCTGTATCTTTGGGTCGGTAAAGAACCCCTTCTTGACCGAATGCAGGGATTGAACCGATGGAAGGAACATGATATGCGGAATCTTCGGCGGAAAGGTAATCAAAGTGATAACTTTCTTGTTGAGCCTCCGCTTCTTTTTCTTCTTCGGCTTCCGCTTCCATTGATTCAATTTCCTCTTGTTGTTCCTCTATAACCGTTTGAGATTCGTCAAGGAGGCGTTCATAGCGTTCCTTTTCAGTTTGGGCGGTCATACCACGATTGAGTCCACCGAGAGCGTAGCCAAGCGGTAGGAAGCCTCCAACGGCAAGAACGATGGTGGAGAGTGAACCTTCAAACATAGGTGCATCTTTGTTAGCAAATCGGTCATAGCCATAAATGGCGAAAGAGGCAACGGAAATACAAATAGCGGCGAGTGTGCCTTTTTGCTTGGCTTCCATCGCTAACGGAGTTTCCACAGGTTCTTCCTCATCATCCATTTCCCCTGCGAGAACCTTGTCCCGCAAATCACGGAAGTCAAGAACAGCACTCATGGTGTTATTTGGGCGTTCCCGTTATCTAAAGACACCGACACTTCAAACTGCATTGGTGAAGGCAATAAAAGCCTCTTGCATGGACTTCATGTTTTCGTCATGGCGTGTCGTTTCGTTAGAAATTTGGCGAGCCAATTGAGCGCATCGGTGGGAATGACCGTCAATCATTTCCTTTCGGCGTTGATTGTATCGGGTAGTGATGATTTTTTGTTGAGCATCCGTCAAGGTAATGTTTGCCATATCAAATTCAAAGCCAACAAGGGTGTTCCAATGAATCCATGTGGTTCGCTTTTCACCGTAAGAGTAATCGTAATACTCAATGCCATAGCGGTTGTTCAAAGAATGGGATTGAATACCTGCGAGGGTGGAAATCAATGTGAGCGCATCGGCTTCTTCGTCAGCATCACCGTTGGAAAGCATATCATTGATTTTGTCAGTAATTGCCTTCACCATGTTATTATGCGTCTTGAGATTATTCGTTTCCTCTTGCTTCTTTGCTTTTTCAAGTGCAGATTCAGCCTTCTTAGCATCGTCAATAATTTGTTTCATCTTGGCTTCCCAATCCGCCTTTAGACCTGCAAAGGTTGGAGTGTGCTTTCCGAACAAATGCGAGATTAGACCGCATGAAAGGGTGTTTTTCTTAGAAACTTGGTCAAAAGGTTGCTTGAAGAAGCACCAATCGGAACGGTGGCGAGAAGTCCACGATTGCGCCATAGAAACTACCTGTGGATTAGCAAGAGCAAATTCGTGCAGGGCGGCGATTTCAAGGTGAAGGCGAGGATTCTTGGACTTCATGGAAGATACCATAGCCCCTATTTCAGCATCAGTAAAAGTATTAAAGGCATCTAAATCAAAGTGTTGGGTATTGTTGTAATATGATTCGTAAGCAACATACGGAATCAAATAAGCGAGGTTGATGTTGAAAAGATAAGTGGTGGGGTGATTTACCATGCTTTCAAAGTGATTATCGGCAGTTTCACCGTTGAACATATTGGCATACCATCGGGGCTGAACAATGTTTCGGGAGTGTGAGTTTGGAGGGTTAAACCTTCCACCAACATTTTCTCCGATGGTGTTAAGGGTTGTCCAAATGTCCCCGTAAGCCTTCTCAAAGGTAGCATTGTGGTCAGGGTGTGATGGGTCAAGACCCCAACGAGTGTTTGAGTGTTGCTTCAATTGATTACGCATAATCTTCAAGTTATCAAGAATGGTTGAACGGTGTGAGGCAAACTCCTTCTCAAGAGTTTCCGTTAGCATGAAATTGACGATGTGGTGAAGAATATCAGTTAGACTTCCATACTGATAACCTTGAGTTAGATTAGCAACATTCTGTTGGTATTGGTCGGCAGGGATTCCTCCGACTTTAACATCATGGTATCGTGCTTCTTGAAGGAATGTCCAAATAGTGTGGTCAGCGTTCAAGTTAGCATTGAGGCTTTCAATGAAGGCATTCTTGTCCTTGTGGAGAGGGTCAAAATTCAATTGGCTGTTTCGGATGGCTCGGTTGCTCATGTTTTTTCCAACGAACCAAACGGGTTAATAAAGTTTTCTTTCACGGCGTTAAGTGAAAAAGTCAAAAACGATGTATAGACCTAAAATCAAGTTAAGCCCGTAAAATGAAAACGGCTTACATCCACGATTGGCCGCTTTCTAAAGAATCCATGCCTTCGTTAAATTCAGCGATGGTCTTTTTCAATTGAGCCTCTTTCCATTCTTCCCAAATCGTTTTTGTTTCAGGAATGTAGGCAGGGGGTGGGGTCAATAGCCTTCCTCGTCTTTTGTCAAACTGTTCCATAAGATACTCTTTCAATTTACCCGTTGATTTCAAGTTAGCCCACATAGCCTTCTCTTGAATGGATTTTTGATAGTCAGCCAAGATTTCTTGCGAATACATTTCAATGTAGCGAGCATTAAGGTATTCTTTCCATAGGATGACAAAGTAATCAAATGCTTCTTTGGCTTGCTTATCCACAACGGATTTATCGGGAAGGCGAAGGAATACTTTGCCCCTGTGTTCAATTTGTGCGTATGGTATTTGAGTTCCACCATACACAGGCCATCCGTTTGTAAAGGAAGGTGGAAGGTCTTTCAAATAACGAACATTTTTCCTTCCGTAGCGACCATCCTTGTAAGTAATATATTTCACTTGTGGATTCAATTCCATCCAATGTTTCAAAGCCATACTTAGTCCCCATTCCAAGTAAGCAAATGGAGTCCCCTTCATGTCGGGGTCTAAAGGTTGATTTTGAATAGAGGTTTGATAGTTTTTTCCATAAACCCCTGCCGCCATATCAATCGGATATTGCGCTCTTTGTTTGGCGACAAACTTCCAATTGAGAGTAGGGTATTTCCATGATTCGTAAGTAAATCGGGCGTTAGGGTTGTAAATGTTTCCGACAAATTCTTGGGCTTTAGGATATGGGATTTGGTTTCCCTTAGAATCGTATTGAGAAGGTAGCCGTGCATTCCTATCATACAATGGGATTTGATAGCCATTTTTATACCGATTCAATTGTGGGATTTCCCAAGTCCGAGTGTTTTTTTCAAGGTTTTTCATCAACCATTCTTTGTATGATGGATAGTCGGGAGATGCAACAAAATTAGGAATTAAACCCCTTCGGCTTAGTTTTTTAACTGTTTCTTCACGAATTGGATTGGTGAATTCCTCGCTATACCTGTGATGACGATAGTTTTCTTCGTCAATGATAAATTGAAGTTTTCTTTTGTCAATTGCTCGCCCGCTTTGCGCCATAAACACTTGATTTTCAGCACCCTTATTTGAAGTTTTCTCCCCTTTTAGAAGAAAACCTGCACCTGCGACTAAGGTTGCGATAGCGACAATACCTAAGTTTTTGTCAATCATTCATTTCCCACCGCACTACCCGAATAATTTTGTCCGAAGGCGGCGTTAGTGTAAGCGGCGGCGTTCATCCAAGATGCGCCATCAATTAACATTTCAAGATTGTTTTGTGCCGCCATTGGATATGCAGTTTGTCCCACATAATTTCCCGAACCCGATACAGGTTCAGCAAGTGGAGTAATAACAGGCATAGAAGTGCCTCCCGAATTGATAGGGATTTGATACAGACGGTTTGTTCCTACGATAACTTCGCCACGCTCATTGACACCTGCTGTGCCGTTAGCACCATCGGCTTCTTTGGTTTCTTTGCCCTTGAAAAGACCTGTAATGAAAGCCTTTGAGGAATCAACAAGTGGTTGTAATTCTTCATCAAAGATGTATAGCAATAGCCCTGCTACTGCCGCACCGCTAAGGAAGGTTTTCATTGTAGTCATTTACTTCACTCCGAGCCGTTGTTTCCGTTTCCAAAGAGCATCATGCTCAAGAAGGCGGCAGTTCCGATAAGGAGGCTTGGGAGTGCCATTCCAACAACAAAACCTGCACCTGTCTTTACCGCAGGGACAAACGGTTTATCGCCTGTGATACCGTCAGCATTATGGGTAATGATTTCGCCTGTCTTACGGTTGCGAGCATACATACGACCCTTCTTGTCCTTATCAAAGGTAGCCTTTGATTCAGCATCCATTGTCATAACATCATCATATTTGCGACCCATCTTGGAGTGCATCTTATCCATAGCGGAAGCCTCATCACGGCGGTCTTTCATGGATTGTTCCTTTGTGGATTCTTTTCCATCACGGACACCGAGCGATTCATCCATTTTGTCATCATAGCCTTGAGCATCCATTGTCATAACATCGTCATACTTACGACCCATCTTTGAATGTCCCTTATCCATAGCGGAGGCTTCATCCCTTCGGTCTTTCATGGATTGTGAGTGAGAACCACGATGGCGCATACCAAGTGACTCATCCATCTTATCATCATAACCTTGTGCGGAGAAGTTTGAATTGGTTGGGTCAGCACTTGGGCCATCTTGTCCTGTAATTCCATCATCAAATTGAGGTTCGGGACTATCACTTTCAGCATACCATTGAGTGACACCATGACCGAGAGGGGCTTCAACGACTACGGAATCCACACCGCTAAAGCCTTCAAGGGAAACGCCTTCTTCAACAGTAATGTTGGTGGTGGATTCATCCATTAGTGCTTCTTCTGTTCCTTCCGCACTTCCGAAGTATTGATTTACTCCGTGTCCAATAGGTGCGCCTTCTTCAAGGGAATCAACAGGTGTATATCCGTCAAGGGAAGTGCCTTCGGCCACAGCGACAGGCTCGGAAGCAGGTTCAACGGATTCTTCAACATCAGCGATTGCCTCTCCTTCTTCGGCGGAAAAGTTTTCGTTGGTTGGGTTTTCAAAGTCGGAGGAAGATACCATATCGGGTTCGTTAGATGGGGAGTAGGTGGCAGTTTCACCTTCCGCACCATGATAACCATGATGGGCTTTCTTAACATTGTGAGAGCCACAATCGGCGCACATCATTTTCTTCTTGCCGTGTTCAGCACCGTAGGCTTGATTGGGTTGATTGGAGGTTAAGTCCACCAATGCCGAATCAATTGGTCGGTAGCCGTCAAGGGTTTCATCTGTTCCAACCATAGCCTCGCTTGGGTTATAGTATTCTCGTTCAATCGCTTGCTGTTCTGTTTCGCTGTCCATAATTTCAACATCCTGTATTTCTAAGAGTTCGTTCATATCAATTCCTTGTGCCTCGTAAAAGCACTTGTGGTCTTCTTCGCTCATGTAGTAGGTTTCGTTTTCGGCTTGTGCCACTTTTGCTTCCTTCTTTCCCTTCTTTGCTTTCTTTTCGGGTTTTAGGAATTCGGCAGGGGCGTGACCTGCGGCCACCAATTGCTTACCACACTCAATTCGTGGTTTTTGTAAAGTGAGTTTGAATTCTCCCGGTCTGCTTGCAGAAACCCCGAAATAACCTACTTGAACGGGGCATTGGACAAGTTTCCTTGATTTCGGAGAGGGGAAAGAAGTTTGAGCATACACGACTCCGCCTTTTTCGTGATTGGCAGGGGTCAAAAAGAAATTGACACGCTTACCCTTTTGCGTGTGGAGAACTAATTCAGCCGATGGGAATGAACCCGAATCAAAACGGATGCGAGAGGCTTGAAGTGGGCCGCCTTCAAGGTAGCGACCATAGCGACCATTTTCAAGAGTTTTCATGTAGGCGGCACGGTCATTGTGATGCTTGTTAGGTAGGTGAAGAACGATACGATATGTTCCCTTTCCAAGACGAGTGCCTTTGGTAGCAGGTTTGAGATACATTTCGGAAGTAGCCTTGTCGCCTTGTGGGAAAACTTCGGTGTAATCTTGTGGAGAAGAAAATAGCCATGTGGTGCGAGGATTCTCAAGATATGTCTTGAGAGGTTCTTGGCGTGGCTTACGACCCATACCGTTGTTTTGTCGTTCTCGTTATCTAAAGCCTCGCTTCATCCATGAAGAATAGAGGCGTGGGAATCTTCGTTTTTGTAATGATGATATTTGGCTCGGTTCTCAATAATTGCTTTCATAGATTTTACCAAATTGTCTTGAGAAATCTTCGTATTTTTCTTGTAATTAGAAGCCTCTAAAGCATCCATGTAAGCCATTGTGACCATTTCTTTCAAGTGCGCCCCTGTCATGCCTTTGGTATCTTTGATAAGGGCTTTGAAATCAACATTATCGTGGTCAAAAGTGGAAAGATATTTCTTCAAAATCCATTTGCGAAGTTTGTCATCAGGCAAGCCAAAGTCAATGCGGAAATCAAACCTGCCGGGTCTGTCCACTAAGGCTTTGTCAAGGTGTTCGGGATAATTTGTAGTGGCGATAGTGACGACTCCGCTATTGGATTCAACACCTGCTAAACAATTCAAAAATTCACCGAGAATGGGGTGGTCGCCACCTTTGGTTCGGTCAAGACCTCCAAGTGTGTCAATATCCTCCACGACCATAATTGTCGGGGCGACTTGACGGGCAATTTCATACAATTCGGCAATTTGTCCTCTTTGCTGAATCTCATCGGAAGTAATGTAAATAATCGTGCTTTCAATTTGATTCATAATGGCCGAGCAAGTTAATGTTTTTCCCGTTCCGGGCGGGCCTGTTAGCAAGCAACCACGACTTGTAGGTAGTTTCTTATCAGCGAAATAATCCATGTGGGTGATGAAATTAACAACATTCTTTTCAAAGGCTTCCCGTTGCTCGTTGCTCAAAACCACATCATCCCAACCGACCTTTTCAATGTTGATAAACTCAAGATTTGCATTGACAGAATTGTTTTTCAAAATGCCATGTTTTTCAGCGTATTCCTTGAAACCTTCGTGAAAGTCCTTAACCGATGTGGACATTTCGTGAATAATTTGAACCTCAATGTGAAGCCCATCAACAGGGGTTAAATCCACCACATATTTTGCCCCATCCAATTTTCTTTTAAGGAAAAAGGAAGCCCTAATCGGCATATTTTCCTTACCGTGTGGATAAGTAAATTGGTGATACTGTAAGCCTGTATTCTTAGTTTTACTCATGCTAAAACCGAGTGTTTTGGCTACTTCAAAATCCTGTGCAACCCAACCCATAAAATCGTAAATGAAAATTGGAGTTCGGCTTTCTTCCCAAAAGACCCAATCCGAAATTGCTTCGGCAGGGGAAGATAATTTCATAAATTCAACATAGTTTTCCTCTAACAAATCGGGGTCGCCGTCATTGACCTTCACCATCTTCCGATAAAAGGAAAGAATTGCATCTTCGTTGTAAGGTATGCTAATCTCGCCCATCGGTGTTTGTAGTTTAATTGGGTCGGCCATAAGTGAACATTGTGAAAGTCCATATCTAAATGTTGAGTGGATTTAGAACCTTATCCCGCATGACACCTTTGAAGGTTTCGGCAAAGTCGGGAAGAATATCTAACACACCTTCGGGCATATCATGTATGGTAGGTTTTGGATGTTTTTCATACAATAAGTCCATATTACCGTCTAAAATCTCGTTTAGGTTCTTACCTTCTCTCGCCGCAATCTCATTTGCACCTGTTTGCACACCACCCGAACAAGTGTTTTCCTCACCGACATAATGGAATCCAACAATCAATTCAAGGACACGATAATGTTGGCGTTCTTCCACAGGGACTTTTCGTGGGTCGCCCAAAATACGCATGAGCAATTCGGTATCTTCGCCCATAGCCAATCGTTCATCATAGCCACCAACGGACTCAAACGCCTCCCTCCGTATGATAGTGCCTGTCGGTGCAGGGGGATGCCCGAATAAGTAATAGTAGGCATAATCGGGGTAGTTTTCCAAAAAAGGCATATCTTGAGGCCAATAACCGTAAAGTCCTTTGACATTGAATACTTCACCCGAAAATTTAGATTGAACGGGAACATGACAGTCAAGAGGGCAAGACCATATTGCTACCTTTTCCGATGATTGTTCAATCTCCTGTTTGATTTCTTCAAGATATTGAGAATACCACCAATCATCGCCGTCAAGGAAGGCAAGGTATGGATTAGAGCCTAATGATACGGCTTGATTCCTTGCACCGCTAACGAGGGGGTGTGCAGGGTCTTGACGAACATAAACGAAACCGTATGATTCCACTAAGTATTTTGCATCGTAATCTTGATGTTGGACAGGTGTTCCATCACAAACATAGACGGTATAATCTTCAAAAGTTTGGTCAAACACCGACTCTAAGCAACGCTCAAGGAACGATTTAGAAATCCGATAAATGGGGATGATTACATCAAACATGACGAACCATTCTTCAATTACTCATTTATAACTTTCCACTTCATTTCAACGGTAATGTCTTGGTAGCCTGTGAGAGTGGTTGAGCCTTCTTCCTTATCGTATTCTCTAATCAAAGAAATCTTCATGTCGTTGTTAGCATCTTCAATCAAATCATTAACAGTATCAAAAGCATCTTCCGAAAGGGCTTCCAACGGCGGGTGAAATGGTGAAAAGTCAATGCCATCCCAATTGTCTTTCTTTCTAATTTGAAAAACAATGTTGTCTTTGTTAGGTTCGCCACGATAAACAGTTAGCATAGCATCAACATTGTCTTGGTAATCCATCAAATGAAGGATGCGATGGGTTTGACTCCAAAGATTTTTGTCATCCAAACGAGGGTCAGCAAAGCCACCCTTAGACCACATATCGTAAAACTGCACCTTGTCAAAGTAAGTATCTGTCAAGAAAACGGGGCCAAAGGAAACATCCGATGTATTACAGAAGAAACCCATGTGTCCGTATGTTGAATCAATACCGCCTTTGTCCGACCAAACTTCCCAAGCCATGAAGATACCGAAAGGAAACGGGCTAATAAAGGTTTTGATACCGCTATTTCGCCCTATTTCCGTTCAGCCTTACGGCTATTCGGGGGTTGTAAAGCCTTAAAAGGCACTCATTCCGTTGCGCTTACTTAGGCTTCAAGCCATAGCAGGTGCGGATTGAGATTGGATAAGTGTTCGCTTATACCAATCAACATTTCCCGGATTGATGGAGATTCCCATTTCCAACAGTTTGTTAGCGATGAGAGCATCGGGGCCATCGTAAAGAGTGTATTTCATAAAGGCATACAGTTGGCTTGACTCAAGTGATGGGCCACCACCTGCGGCGAAAGCACCGTTTTGGTAGCAAGTGACCAAAGCATCAAACACTTGACCCGGAAGCACATAGACATCAGGGTAAAGGTTGAAACATGGTTGGAAGGATGTGCTTCGTGGGTAAGGACTTGCCGCACCCGGAATACCATCGTTTCCAACATTGTCAGGGTCAAGGAAGTAATCGGTTGTGTTGATACGGATTTGGATGTAAGCACGGTTTCCGAAGACACCGTTTTCAGCACCGTTTTCAAGACCACGATAATATCCACCTGCGATACCGCCCGATACACCGAAAGCGGTTGGGGAAACTGCAACATCTTCAATTACAACGAATTGTGTTGCGGTAGTTTCAGCAGGTTTGGTAATGTTGTTTCCGAATCCACCGATGAAGATGGAAACTGCTGTGCCTGTGTTGGCGTTTGTCCAAGATGTAGCGGCTGTTCCTGTTTGGCTGTTCCATTCGTAAATTTGACTTCGCATACTCATAATAATCATCTCCTGTGTTTATTCATCCCTTGAAAGGTGAATCAAGCACTACCTCCGTTTGAAGCAACTGCCGCAACACGGCTTCGTTGTTGTTGTTCAATCAAAGTGCGCTTATACCAATCAACATTGTTTGGGTTGATGGTCACACCAAGTTCCAAGAGTTTGTTTGCGATAAGGGCATCGGGGCCATCGTAAAGGGTGTATTTGACGAAAGCGGCAACGACTGTGGTGTTTGTTCCACTTGTGTTTGTGCTTTGTAGCGAGTAAAGGATTTGGAAAACTTGACCCGGAAGGACATAAACATCGGGGTAAAGGTCAAAGGACTTCAACAATTGAACATAGTCAGTCAGCAAATCTGCACCTGCTGTGTCGGAAGAACCTCTTGGGTATGGGGAAGCAAGTCCCGGAACACCCGCTTGGTCTGTGACATCAGGGTTTTGGAAGTAATCTGTGGTGTTGATACGGACTTGAAGTGCGCCACCAAGATATGCTGAACAAGCGATGTCCTCAATTACGATGAATTGGGTTGCTGTGGTTTCAGCAGGTTTGGTAATGTTGTTTCCGATTCCGCCGATGAAAATATCGTATTCACGATTTACGGGGACATCAACAGGCACGGCATCTGTGGTTCGGCGTAGGCTTGAAGTTTGGTTTTCGGGGGCAAGGTTTGACCATTCATATACTTGGCTTCTCATACTCATAATAATTCACTTCCTTTTGGAGTTAATTCTCCGTTGTTTTTTTGACTATCTAAAGAGTCGCATTATCCACCCGTATTTTTGAAAATATAGGAAGAAATGCTACGCTCTTAGATTAAAAGGAGGTTTTCGTAAAGATGTCCGAAGACATCGGGGAAAATCAAACTTCGTCTTCAAGGGAAAGTGGGTCAAAGCCTGTTAGGACAGCAACACCAAGAAGACCGACTACTAATCCCATAATGCGTGTGATGGTGACATCACCAATCATAGGTAGGGAAAAGAGGACACGATTCAAGATACGAAGGTTTGCACCAAGAGCGACACCTGCACCAACAAGCACAAGCGATGCGCCGACAGTAGTTTTGTTTAGCAACATTCCCTTAATATCCATTCTTAATCACCTTACTTCGTGCAGTTTATCAAACAGCAACCGCCACATACGACAAGTGCTGAACCGAGAATGTGTTGAACGCTGAACCAACCGAATGAAGGTAGGTCAATCATTCCAAGCACAGGTTGTGATTCAGTCAATGCCATGTGAAGTCCACCAACGGTGGTCAAGACAGCACATAGTAGTTTTCCGTTCTTTGTTTCAATTCCATTACATAGTTTGTTCAACATATTTTCACTTTCCTTGTTTTTGTTTTTTTTTCTCACATAAAGCGGTTAATCAAAACGCAAGTTCCGACTACAACGCCAATAACACCTGCGAGTTTTCCGACTGAACCAATAACAGGCACGGACATATCGGTGATTCCCGAAGCCATACCAAATTGACCAAGACCAAGTAGTAGCACCGAAGCACCGACTACAATTTGTCCTGTTGGAGTTTCTGTTTGTTTGCATACATCTTTAATCATTTGCATCTTATTCACTTCCTATTTATTGTCCTAAGACACTCCCATGACCTTCTGCACCTGCAACGAAGTTTCCGATGAAGCCTGTTTGGTTGCTTTCAGCATACCATTGGGTCACACCATGTCCACTTGCACCTGCGGAGGGCATCTCGTAAGATGGGAGAATGTAAGTATCAAAGACATCTTGGACTCCACCGCCAAGTTCCTTTGTTTGTGGTAGGACACCTGCTTCCATAGACACATCAAATGCGGTCATAGCGGGTGCGGAATCAGCCATTGATGTTCCACCAACGACATTTGCCATTGAATCATCGCCTGTGCGTGTGCGGTTTCCGCCTACATCGGTTGAAGCGGCGAATTTCTTCATATCCATGCGCTTGTTAAAAGAAGTAGCGGAGTTCATGTGTTCAGCACCGAACCATTGGGTGACACCGTGACCCATAGCCGCCTCTTGACGAACCGAGTCAAGGTTGTTTCCGACCATTTCTTCGGCAATCTCCACTTGCGGAGTCCCTGCGGTCATTTGTTGCTCAATAGTTTCAGCACCGTAGTTTTGGGTTGGTTGCATAGATGACCTATCAACCTCAACGGAGTCAATAGAACGGTAGCCATCAAGGTTCATGTGGCCGAAATAGCCAACATTGTCGCCTTCTGCCGCCATGTAGCGAGTTAGGTTTCCACCGATTCCAAGAATGCCAAGAATGTTTCGGGTAGCGGCAAGGGTGGTAATTGCACCACCAAGAGTCCAAACCATGTTAGAGGTCTTCATACCATAAGATGTCATTGATACGCCGACACCAAGACCAACGGCTTGTGCGATTTCGCTACCAAATGGTAGGCGGGAGAAAGGAACAAATGTCAATACTGCGGCAGTTAGTCCACCAACGACTGAACCTGCTACGATTGTTCCTACTGCGAATGCGCCTTCCTTTGTAGTGAAAGTGTCTTTTAGAGCATCAGGTGTGCCTGTGACAATATCAATAACAGGGTCAATTGCTTTATCCTTTACTGCTGAAACGATTTCCATGAATTTTCACCTTTCGTGTTATTCTCCTTTGAGTTCTTCCGTTATCTAAAACCTCTCATTCAAAAAGGTCGGGTATTTCCTCCTGTGAAATTGATGTTTTGGGCGGGAGTTTGGGTAGGAGGGGCAACGAATTGCTCGCTCTTGACTTGTGTTAGAACGGGTGGGGCAACATATTCCGAAGCAAGAATCTCTAAGGCTTCACCTTGCGAATATAGGAAAGAGTCCGATTGGAGAGGATTGTCAATGGAAGATGTGATAACTTGTCCACCTACGAATTCCGAAATGCCTGTATTATCTGTTTTATTAACGCAAATCTCGGTTATTGCAGTTTTGAGTTCTAATGGCAAGTCCATTTCTTGAATAGTAGTCAAGAAGCGGTGCATAGAGTTTGCACCTGCCTTAGAAACAAGTGGAACGGCTTCTGTATCACCATTACCTGTCAAACGAGAAAAGAATCCACTAATTCCGTTTTTAACACTCATCTTGTTCAAAGACCATGTTTGGGAAGATTGGTCGTATGATACGGAATATCCATTTCCTAATTCTTCGCTGAAAGAAGCAGGGTTAGGAGTAGCAGGTGGGCCTGTTGGTGGGCGAACATAAGCGGAAATTGGATTAGGAATATAGGAAGCAAGAGGTTCACCAAGAATGGCTTTTGCTTCTTCTTCGGATTCATAGAAAGCATTCAAACGATAATGTCCATCACCAAGATTGGAGGCTACACCGTGCATAGCGGAATCCATCGGACTACGCTTGAGGGTGTTGGAGATGGCTAAGTCCAAATTCATAACTACACCTTATCCCTTCTGTTATCTAAAAACAATGGTATGACCGACACCAATAAAACTGCACTTGTAAATTGTAAGAATGGGAACGAAGTTTCCTGTTCAGCACCTTTGGCAATCGCTTTTTGCTTTTTGACAATCAATCGTTTTATCGGAGGTAGTGCTGTATATTTGTCCACCCAACCTTTGAATCTCGCCTTTGCGATACCGATTGTTTTATCTGCAATATCATAACTTTCCAATTGAGGGATTCCAATAAATCTGTAATATCCCTTCCCTCTTAAATTTGGATGGGTCGTATCATAGTAAATAGCCCGAACATTTTGTCCTTTGTAAGATAGTTCATACGAGGGTTTTTTGTGTTCTCCCTGTTGCTTAATCCTTTTTCCGACTACCCTTTCTTCGGATTCGGCGGATTTGGAAACATTGATTGAACCTTTTAGCCCAAATCGGCTTTTGTAATCGTCAAAAGAGGATTTTAGACCGGGCTTGTTCCACAAAATCCATCTTGAAAGTGAACCTGCGGTGGTCGGGTCTTTCCAATCTTCCTTCGTGCTTGTTTCAAATCCGCCTCCATGTCGTTCAAGGTATCGTTCCATTCTTTCCTTATCGCCATGTTTGGTATAATCGCTTGCGCCCCTTTGTCCAAAGTGCGTAGTTTTCATTTTCTTGCCTTCGTCATCATAGAAAATTGCCATCAATTTCTTTTCGGGTTTGGAAGAACGGGAGATTTCAACGGAAGATGGTTTAGAAGATTCCGCACGATACTTCTTGGTTTTCTTAGCAATTGATTTAGGTTGGTCGCTAAACTGCTTTCCTTTCTTCATATCTTTGCGCTTCTTTGCACTCGTTTTCTTGTATTCCTCGTCAGTTAGTGCTTTGATAGCCTTTGCAGGTAAATATCGTTCACCTGTCTTACTTGACTTCTTACCACTCTTGGTTCTCCAATCTTGGTCGCCCCAATCCTTCAACGATTTTTGAGATTTGGTCTTTTTAGAAGATTTATACGGCTTTTTGCCCTTCTTACCCATCGCTTTCTCGTAATCTTCGGTTAATGATTGGGCTTTCCGAGCAGACCATTGACCCGCTTTCGTTCCATCTTGAGCCTTAGCAAGAATCCTTTTGAAAATACGGTTTCGGACTTTTGCCCCTTCTTTACCATAAGTTTTCTCATATTTCTTGAGTCGGGCTTCTTCCTTAGAATCGGCTTCAAAGGTTTCCGCACGATTTCCCACTACGGAATACTTCAACGGCTGATAACCTTCAATAGCGGAGGATTCCGTTAATTGTTCGGGTGAATAATCACTTAATGTTTGATTAGGTTGATATTCCGATTGGAACTTTTCGGGTAAATAGTCGTCATCATCGGTGGATTCGTAGCCAATATCCATTTCTTGAAGTAAAACAAATCGGGTATCGCTTGGAATAGTGGCTTCAATGTTGCTAACGCCTTTCTTTACCAACGGGTCAAACACGATTTTCCACTCATCATCGGACAATTCCTCCTTTGATACCAACACGAACTCGGTGAAAGGGGGTTCAAACCAATCTTGGGGAAACTTGAATTCCACTCCGACTCCTAATTGCTCAATGGAAATCGTTGATACATTTTCGGCTTCACGCCATCCTGTTTGGTATATCGCTTGCCCTTGTTTCAAGGCTTTATCGTAAGCACCATCGCCACAATAGACCTTTTGATTACCCCATTGGTAGCAATCCACGCTTACTTTCCTAACGGGAATGGTATCACTTCCACTTGGTCAAGATTCCTAATCCGACTCCAATGGATGCGATGAAAGCCGCAGGGATAGCATAATTTTTGACAGAATCAAGCAAATTTTCCGATTCCATCTCATTTTCGGCGGATTTTGTTTCTTCTGCACGGATGTCGGCTTTGATTTCAGCAATCAATTCACTTCGGAAAGTGTCGGATTGACTTTCCGCTTGTTTCACTTTTTCAATTAACGAAGTGATGCCTTCGGATTCAATCTCAATGACGAGGGGGTGTAAATCAGCAACGGAGGCTCTTTCCACTTTCTTCAAAGCGTCAATGTGTTCCTCACCTGCATAATTCATACGACTCCATGTAGCACCTGCAACGGCGGCATAGGTTGGTTTTACATCATAGCCCGATGCTTTGAAATTAGAAACGATACGAGCAATAGCGACTTCTCCCGCTTCTTCCTCCGATTGGAACAACCATTCTTCGTAATCGGCAAGTTTCATAGCGGAAACATCTCGGAAATCTTCGGCATGGGCTTCCATAAACGATTCAAGAGGGTCGGGAGAATTGTCCATGTGTTCGTTTGTCGGAGTAAGGGAAGGGCCATCTTGTCCGACAGGTTCAATAGGTGGATTTGGAGGGACAGGTTCACCTACGGTTTCGGAAGCCAAATTAGCACTTTGAGCATTCAAAGTATTATCGCCCATGACTTCACTTAGGTTTTCTTGCACGGTAGCGACTTCTTCCATAGGGACTTCTTCACCTGCGCCATAATCGGTGGACTCGCCTTCACTCATTAACGATTGGAAATCCGACATAGATTAGAATTATCCTTTCCGTTATCTAAAGACAACGAATTAGACATTAGAACGATACATTCGGTGAACAGGATAATTTTCCACACCCACTTCCGCCATATAAATCTCGTAGTCATCGTAATTGAAAGCATCACTTTCAGCCTTCATTAACAAGCCGTCATCATCCATAACATCTTCGGCCATGTTAAACTGTTCCATCTTACGACCAAATTGACTTCCCAATTTTTGCATAGCATTGAGAATAGGTTTCAAATCATCTTTGTTTTTGCACAAGATAATTTCGGTGATAACAACGCTACCTTGAGTGCGGGATGAGCCATCGGAAGACAATTCAAAAATACCATCAGCCGTGTATGAATCGCCAAGAGCCAAGTTTTCTTTTTGAGGGAGGGGCAAAATTCCTCTTTTGATAAAACCTTCAATATCAATCGCTTGCGTATCTCCGCTAATGTTTTTGACTGTCAAACCGTTGCGTGTGCAAACTTCTCCTACGCAGTAAAATAAAGCAAAGGGAGAGTATTCATCCATCTCATCAGCCGAAATGTTGGCTGTTTTGACGACTTCAACCGCATCTTTGTCATCTTTGTCAAAATATCGTTGGGCGGAATCAGTTAGGATAAACGCCATTTCGTAATCCATGCTTAAACCCTCCGAACACGCTTCATTAGTCCCGATGACCTATCAATAACTACTGCTTCCGTGTCCGAAGTTTGGCTCACCGTATTCTCAATAGACCATTGTGCAAGGGACATTGAGGTTGTTCCATCGGTGTAATTTGCATTCACTTGGTCGGAAAGAGGGCCGCCGACTGAACCGCCAAGACCTAAAGTGTTAGGGGTAGCATTCCGTGAACCTAAGTGATTTGCGCCCATGTCGCCACTTCCGGGAACAAAGGCAGGGGTTTGTCCGAGAACGCCTGTGTTAAACATCTTGTTCAAAACGGAAGGTGGAGTGTTAGCATTTCCTGTATATCCACTCATGGATTGTGGAATGAAAGGTTTAGCCGCAGGGTCAAGGGAAATAACTTGTGTTTCCTTCAAAACTCTCATATCAAAGTCGGGGTTTTCTTCACCTGTGGTGCTATTGTAAGGAGATTGGCCGGGTGCTTGGGATTCCTTGATAACATTCTCGGAGGCTTGAACCATAGCCATTTCGGGTTCAAGGAAAATCTCATCACGGTTAAGTGCAATATCAGTATGTGCGCCAATTCCGGGTTCATTGTATTCCACATATCTTTCGGTTGGGAGGGCTTGGAAACGACTACCCATGAAACTACCGTCAAGGACTTGTGGAATCACATCAACGGCGAATCCTGTGGACTCCACCACCATTTCTTCGTATTGAGCAGGGTCAAGATTACCTGTGTTTGGATTCTCAATCAATTCAATTTCCTCCATTTCGGGAGTATCAGCCGCTTTTTCTTCCTTTTTGGTAAAGAAATCGGTGACTTTCGGGAAAGCAAAGACCGCCGCTACACCACCAATTACGAAAGGAAGAATGGAGGATTTCTTAGTTTCGGCTTCACTAATGATAACTTCTTGAATAATATCGCTACCATCGGACACTTCCACTACGGCATCTTCAACATCGTGGTCATCAACGGACACCATACCAATGTCATCACCGAATCGGTTTTTGATACGAGCGATGGAATCATCAATCATTTCCATTTCAGCATCGTAAATATCTCGGTCAATAGTGATAGAATCTCCTAATCTCCTAATGAATGATTGAATGGGTAATTCAAACTTGACCATAACGGCTTCATCTTCCCTATTTTCTCTTTCTTCAACGACTTCAAACGCACCCTCAACAAAAGTGACTCCTTTTCGTGTATCTGCGTAAATGTAGCCCTCATCAGGATATTGACTCTCCGAATAACCTTGTAAATCCCCTTCCGCCCTAACTTCAAAGTTTTGATGACCCGAATAATTCAAAGAGGCTTCGTCAAAATCACCGTGAATGGCACTACTTGTGGTTAATTCGCTTGTGGTAAAACCTTCAAGTCCCGTATCTTGCTTGATACCAAACAAACTACCTGCACCTGCATACGGGGATTCAAAGGTTTCAGCCTCCTTTGTTTGGTAAGGGTCAAGTCCCAATTCAACGAATTCCTCATAATGATTGCCGAATTTTTTCTCAAGGAATTCAATGTAGGCATATAATGTTTTCAATTCGCCATCCCTTGCTTCAAAGGTTTCAGCACCAAAATAATCATTGAATTCCACAAAGGAAAAGTTAGCGGGGGAGTTGTCCATATAGCCACCATAGGTAGGGAGTGGGTTTTCCGCAGGTTGTGGGTATGCCCCCATCAATTTTGCGAATTCTTCGGGAGTCATAGCATGACCTTGCGTAGCATCGCCATTATCCATAACAGAACATTATTCATTCTGTTATCTAAAGACGGCGTTTAAGAATTCCATAGTAAGGCTCAAATCCGTCAATGGCTTGATTATCAATGAAATCACGCCAAGTAATCGGTTCTTGATAGAGCAAGTAAGGGTGCAACATTTCTTCAAGATTTTCCGCCACATCTTCCGATTCAGTCCAAACATTCGCTGAAATAGGAATAGGAGAGGGTTCACCAATGCGTCTTTCATATTCTTTGGGAGTGTAGTTAATCAATTCAGTCCACGAAGGCGGTTTATCCCCAATTTGAATTTCACCGTAATGATATTCGGCGTAATACTCCTTCCTCAACCACTTATTAGCGGTTTTTCGCCAATTGTAGTCGTGACCTGCATAAATCAAATCCTCTTTTTCTTCCTCGTTATACCATCCTTGATTGTGAAACTCATCGGGTGGGAATAGAACATCAACAGTCGTAGGATAAACTCGGACAACATATCCAACAGTTAAACCTCCACCATCAAGAGTATGACGAGAAACATTGACTTTATCTCCGACTATCCAATCGGAAGGATTTCTTAATAATCCGACTTGCGACATATCTCCTTGTCTTTGTTGGGGAGAGGCTACGGAGGAAACCGAAGTTATGGTTCGGGAAATGACGGTTAAAGCATCTCGGAAAAACTCATCTTGACGGTCAAAGGTAATATCGCTAAAAGTCCTGTCCGAACCAATTTCACCTGTGGATAAATCTTCCACTTCAATTTCAATACCAAGATTTTTCGTTCCCGCACCCATAAATCCACCTGCGGATTGTTGGCCTTTTCCTTTAGAAAATCCTGTAAATGTTTCCGGGAAAACAGCCATTCTGACAGCAAAATTCCCTTTTTCACCCGTTAAAATTTCTTCTTTGATGATAAACCAATTTGAAGGAATCCTTCGGTTTTTATCAAGATTGATACCGCCGAATTGACGCAACGATTTTTGAATAGCATTCCAATCCATGACTTCAAGACCCCTGTGCAAAACCTTCATTGATGAAATTACCCCACCGCAAACCTTTGATATTGTCAATAGACAATGGAATACCCGAAATTAAGGCTTGATTAACGACCAACCTATCATTAAGTGCCAATTCGGAGGAAATATCTTCTTCTAAATTGATTGATGAACCCCACCAATTGTTATCCAAAGTGATTTGTGTTCCTTGTTGTCCGTATTCGGACTTTTTGACAATTTTGGATTCATCATAACCTGCGATGATTAAATCTTTTAACCGTTCTTCCGACTGTTCGCCATCATCCCACAAAACAATCGCCTTATCTAACAAAACTCGCTGAATTGTGCCAAGTCCTGTATCAGCAACGGACTCCCGCACCGCAATAGAGGCAATCCTATCTCCGGGTCGCCAATCGTGTGTGAAAGGAGTCATGGTATATCTTGGAGGCTCTTGTTATCTAAAGATAATTTTTACCAATCCAAGCACCAATACCAAGAAGGACAAGCCCTCTCAAAATATCAAAGGAGTTATCTTTGACCCAATCGGAGTTAAATTGGACTCCACCATCAACCTCATCTTGTTGCACTACGGCAAGATATGGATTGTTAGAAGATTGCACGATGGCTTCTTCCATTGGACTCATAGGCTTCATTTCGCTTGTTTGAGTTTTGTCTTGCATAGCAATCTCAAAAGCCGTTTCCTCTTGAGCAGGGGCGGAAGGATAGGCCGCCATATTGATTCCCAATTCTTCGGGCGTATAACTCATCATAGGGAGGGATTCTCTAAAAGCATTGTCGGCCATGAATGTTCCATCTCCCATAGCCATTGGTCTTTCCCTTTGTGATGGCATCATTTCTTTTGAACCGTTCAAATCACGGACAATGAAAGCATCACGCATCCTTTCGGTCATATCTTCACCATAGGTTTCGGTTAGGGCGGTTGTTTTGGCGATGTGCCGTTTGTGGCCCCGAATATGGTGATGGAAGTTTGATACTTTCAGCATTGTAAATATCGTTTTGTCCTTCCACTTCCACAGGGTTAATTTGATTGACAGAATACTCGGATTCCTTTACCGATACGACCTTTTTTGGAGTTTTAGCACATCCACAGCCTTTTTCAGCGTTTTTGCTGTCACTCCCGGATGACGAATCGCTCTTTTTCTTGCTACCAAACTTGATAAGAGCAGTTAAACCAATTGCGGCAAGACCGATTGCATAAATTGAACCCATAACAAAACTTTCACTTCCCTTTACATCTTCCGCCCAAGCGATTTCGTTTGGTGGCATGGAGGGAGAGGATGTTCCTACCTCATTTTCCCAAGTCATAGCAAAGGATGATGGGGAATGGAGTCCACCTTCGGTGGCTTCGGCGGTTGGGCCTTCAATCTCCGCAAGTGTTTCCGCTTGCCATGTTCCGCTTTCTTTGCCTTGTAATTCCTTAATGTAATCGGAAGCATCGGAACGAGTCATAGATTTCTTAGGTGTTCCGCCAAGTTTCTTAATCATCCATTCTTGACGAGAGGAAATCTCATCATCGTAAGCACGGAATTCTTCGGCCATTTGAAGCGTGAAGTCCACATAGTTTCGCTTGATTTTAGCCTGTTCCTTTGCACGGCATTGGCGGTAGGCTTGTTCAAAACTACCTGTTGAGGCTCTTGGGCTTTCTTTCTTACCCATGATGTTAAACAATTTGGAGTAATAACCGATGCGACCATAAGAACCCATTGGGTAGTATTTACCATCTTTTTCGGTGACGGCGGTGTAGTAAAACTTGTTGGAAGAACCATCACGATTGACCATGTAGCGGTCATAAACGACATCTCCGTAGCCACTATTCTTCAAATCCCGTCTTGCCATCTCAACATCACGACTTGATGGTGCAAACACATTCATGGCTTCAAAAGTCGCATTAGTCGGTTGCGAACTTGGGCCATCTTGTCCTGTTATATCTTCGTTAAATGTTGGTGTTGGGTTTCCAACCACATCTGCATTCATTCCTTTCTTTTGCATTTTCATCATTCCTTTTTTTCCGTATTTAGCACGACCTATTTTAGCGGCGGTAGCGTCACCGATTCTTTCGGCTTCTTCGGGACTTTTACCCTTCTCCCTGTATTCTTCCGCAATTTCCTTTGACAATTTATCAAAGCGAGATTCAGCATGAAGTGGGGAGAGGTTAATAGCGAAATCTTGTTGTCCGACAGCCCTTCCATCGCCTTGAGGAATCCAATCGGGTTCTTGGACTACGGGTTCTTCGGCCATCATGCGCTTGTAGTTAGGTTTGTCATAAGATTCCCAATTCATTTTCTTGGTAGGACAACCGCATCCATGACCTTCCGCCGCTTTTGCACAACACATTTTACCCATGATTTCACTTCCTTAACTTTGAATATCCAAATAATGCAAGTAGTCCGACACCGAATCCCGCTACAATACCTTTCCAATCCCCGCTATCTAAAGATAACTCATCAAAGGGGTCGGATAATTGACCGCTTAATTTCTTTCTTTTCTTTCCTTCGGCATGAAGGGATTCATCGGTTTCAGCCCACGATTTGATAATTTCTTCGCCACCATCTTCTATGCTCTTATCCCAACTGTAAGATACTTCAACGGATTCATTGTTCTCATTGTCGTAAGTGTAAAAAGTGCCATAGGAAGAATCGCCTATGTGCATTTCACTTTCCACTTTTTCTTCCACTTCATCGTGAACTCTCCATTCATCAACATTGGCATCATCGGGGTCGGTGCGCCAAGTGTAATCCACCACAATGACCTCATCAATAGCCACCATTCTTCCGCCTTCGTGGTCAATCCTTCCACTACCTTCGGCATTCATTTGTGCTTCTTCCAATTGCTCTCCGATTTCCCATTGACCGCTTGTTTCAGCATCTTTCACCTTGCCAATGATTTTCTTTTCCTCATCGGTTAATTCATAGCCCATAAATGGAATCGGGTTGTCGTAGTAATCATCATAGACATAATGCAATTCGGGTTTCCTTAGAATACCTCTATTTGTCCCAACATAAGAAGGACTTGGCCCTTTTACGCCCCTTGTAGCCATGTTTTGACGAACCATTTTGACAATCTTTTGCTCTTTCTTGGATTCGGGGCCGTAAGCATCAAAGCCGTCAAGAATCCTTTGGCGATATTTCTTAACTGTATCGGGGTGCGCCCGTTGCGAGATATACATTCCAAAAGTCCGACTTGCATTCAATAATTCAGCAAGAGTTTCCGAAATCCCTAAATCATCAGCAAGATAGCGATTTGTTTCTTGTTCCCTGCGAGATGGTTCGGATGGTAAGATTGTCTTTTCATAAAATCCATCTCTTTCATCATTTTCAACCGAAGAATCGTAGGTGGAATGGTGAAGCCTTCCCGCATCACTATTGCCATAACGACTCATTTCATTTTTCCACCAAAAGTCCTCAAAAAACTCTCCTTTCTTGGAACGGTCATACCATTCTTGATTATCTTGCTTTTGTTTTTCTCTTTCTTCGGGCGGAACATCTTCTAAAGCCCTATATTCGTAAATCTCGTAGGAGTCACCAAACGCTTTTTGTGCTTCCTCAAGTGTTCGGAAATAATGAACATCATATTTTTCACCTTCCCTGCCATATTTTCCTGTTTCGCTTGGGACATAAACGAAGAAATAACTCATTTCTTGAGGTCTTTCATTTTCAGCATCTAATTTTTCAATTTTTAGCGGTTTTTGCGGTTTCTTAGCCTTTTCTCTTGCTTTTCGTAATGCTGTCGCTAACTTTCCTTTCGGGTCGCCGCCCCAATTTTCAGCCGCCATTTGAAATCTCTCATGGCAACGGGAACATTTCAAATCGCCATAAACGGGATTCATCATATTAACTGCAATTTGTGGTGAATATCTCAATTTGGCTTCTTCACCGTGCCAATCCACTTCATCAGCGTAAAATGTCCCGCTTTCTCCACACTCTAAACAAGTCACCTGTATTACCATGTTTGAAGGACTTTGGACTTCATAATCGTATATGCTTTCAACCTTAATCATGTTGGTATCATCGTGCTTACAGGCATTTGCACATGAAGGGCAATCATCCCCTTCTTCCGCACCAAAATTTTCGTAGTCATTTTTCAATACTCTTTCCTTGAATTCTTCAAAGGTTTCGGGTTCGGGACAAAACTCATCAGTAATTCGCTCAAAATCCTCTAAGTAATCTTCGTAAAATTCTTCCAAAGCCTCCATGTAGCCCACATCCCCTGCTACTGCGCTATCTCCGACCATTTTTCTCTTGAAATCTTCAAACGATTCCGCACCATATCGGGCATCATGTGATTCATCTTCGTGTTGCGCCCATTCTGTAATCGGAACATCACCGTGTTTCATGCCCTCGTCTTCCGCCCAATCTTTGAAAGAAATATCTTTACCATGACTCATCATTTCTTGTTCAGCCCACTCGTTAAACTCAACATCAAAAGTTTCAGCATTTTTTGTCTTGGTGTGCATAGCCGTGTCATAACCGAACCTTCTAATCGGAACATATTCAAATTTCATTTGCATAGGGATTGTTTTCTTACCACCAAAAATTTGTTTGTAGCCATTGATAACTTGTTGGTATTGACCGTCTTTCCAATCACCATGACCCAATAACGAGCCTTTTAACAAATTGAAAGCCTTTTTTGCTTCGTGGGTAGTCAAATAAACACCGTATAACTCTTTTCGGTAATCTCTAAACGAAACCATTTTTGAATCGCCTGTTATGTTTTCGGGATTCTCCGGGCGAACATTCATAAAATCGTATTCGTAATAAGCGACCCATGCTCGGTCATCCATTTTCACATCAGCATCAAAAGTTTCAGCACCATAACCCCTTCTATTATCCTCATATTCTTTTGCCCTTTCGTAAGTCAAATCGGGGTGTTCGTCAATGGATTTCACCTGTTGATACTGTCTTTTATCTTCAAGCCATTGTGGAACGATTTCTTTGGCATACACCCGTTCATTTCTATGAATAGAGAGGGCTTGAGCGACTAACAATGCGGCATACTTACGATTTCCTCCGATATTGAAATACTTCGTGCCTTTCTTATCCTTTTCTCGTTTGTCATAAATAGTGACTCGGTGGTTTCCAACAATAAGATTCCATTCTTTGCCTTTGGATTTGCCATCACCACTTTCACCCATGTTAGGATTACCAAATACCTTTCGCAATTCGGCACGATTGGTTTTGATGTAGGCTTGAAGGCTTGTTCCACTTGGGAAATTAGGGTTTTTGACAATTGTAATACTGCCAATTTTCTTTTCCCTTGCTTCAAAGGTTTTATTCGGATTCGGATAACTACGCACATTTCGCTTGCGTAAAAGACGCTCATAAAGGTGAATCATCTTCAAAGCATCATAACTGTGAGTTTGGACTTTTTCAAACTTAAAACCGCTTTTAAGTCCCTCGTCAATTAACTTCAACTCCGTATCTCCCCACAAATAATTGCCATTGTATAGATGAATGCAAGAATTCCACTCATTGTCCGTTAGAACGATTGTTCCATCTTTGTTTTCTCTTGCTTCAAATGATTGAGCATTAAACTTATCGGGTTCAATCCACTCTCCCGTAGGCCATTTCATGTCTTCTCTCTTGTAATACTCCTTCTGTTCTTCCATCATTTCGGGAGTAGCCCAAAACTTAGGATGGATGCGGGTTGAACCCCCGCCCGACCTTTTGCGAGCATTGTTAAACATGGTGATTGCACCCTTTGTTTCCTTATGGATTTGACGGGCTTTTTCAATGGCTTCTTCTTTGGTCATATCAAACTCAAAACCTAAGCCATAGCCTTCGGGGTCTTCTGCTGTCGCTGTATCTTTTGGGTCGCATTCATATTCAAACCAAAACGGTTTTTCAAAAGAATAAATAGACCAATCGGACTTCTCTCCTGTTTGAGCAAGTGAGATTTTATCCATCAATTCGCTTCTTTTGCCCCATCGCTTGCGAAATGCTTCGGTAAGTGGCTTCCATGTTTGACGACTAAAAAAGGCATCTTCAATCAAATTCTCATCGTCTAAATCCAAAAGGATATAACGCTCAAAATCGTCATCGGGGTCTAAGGCCAATTGCTCATTAAATTTGTCCACTTGCTTTTGAATTGCGGCTCGTTCCTCTTTGGAAACAGGCTTTTGCATTTGACAACCTACGCAACCATTTGCTTCAAAAGTTTCCGCCTCTTTTCTATCTTGTTCCATGAACTGCAAAATAGCCAATTCACCATGTCGCTCTCCTTTGCTAAGGCGGTCTTTCTTGTAATTGTATTTCCCAACGCAAGAATCACAAACGGTTGCTTGACCGTAGCCCTTCAAGTAATAAAAATTTATATCGTTGAGTTTTACAATGTCGTCACATTCTTGGCATTCAGTCCATCCTTTTCTCATTCCAATTTTGCCTTTGTAGCGATAAAGGCCGGGATGTAATTTTTTCTGTTCGGCTTGGAAATCCTCGTAGTTTCCCCTCAATGGGTCTTTTGTCCCTGTGTAAAAAGCGGTCAAATCCACCACCTTAACAGGCTCTCCTTCTTGGGAGGAAATGTATGATTCAAGTTCCGCCCTAATTGCATCTTCGGTGAAGGAAAAATGTTTATTTTCATCATGTTCAACCGAAACAGTCATGGTGTAAGGCCAATAGTCGGTATCGTCATCATTTTCGTATTGATACTCAATGTTGAGAACATCAAAAGCGGTTTTAACCATTTCACTCACCTACTTCGTCATCATCTTCGTCATCTTTTTCGTTGTATTTGGAACAAATAGCGTCAAATGCTTCTTTGTGTTCTAAATCTTCCGAAGATACACCGACTGATTGATGAGCAACCGAAGCGGCAGTAAGGAGTGGGAGTGGGGTCAAAAGGTAATACCATTCAATGCCTAAGTTTCCAACACGATTCAAAACAGCAAGAAGTCCCGAAGCGATACCGCCCGTAATCAGCCCTTTGGAAATGGACTTACTCATACTTGCTCGGTGTTGCTCGGCAAGGTAGGTATGAAAACCTTGTTCACAAATGGAACGAACCGACATGAACAACAATTGTCGTTCTCGTTATCTAAAGGCTCTCAAAGAAGGTGTCCTTCCGCACCGAATGTGCGACCTGCATTGATACCGATTTGACGGTGCTTGCTTGGGGTCAATCCACCGAAGTCGGAAGCACGAACAGGTGGTGCTACATATTCGGATTCCATGCGAAGACCGCTACTTGGAGGAATCAAGTTGGTTAGATTCATTTGCTTTGGGATATTTGCCTTTGGAAGAATTGGGGCTTCACGAAGCGAAACACGGTTCACGGATGGTCTTACATCAACAGAAGGTGCGGCGAACAGTTTTCTTGGGTTTGGAGGGCGACTCATAGCGGCACGATTTACTTCGTGTGCAGGGTTGTTTCCAAAGGTTTCGGTGACACCGTGAATCAAAGTGTTAGGAACATGATTTTCGGGCTTAACACGGTTCAAATGAGATACATTGAAATCTTGACCGCTACCATAAACTTCCATAGTGTGCGTTGGCCTCATGTATTGGCCTTCGGGGGAAAGTCCTGTGCTTCGTAGGTTGTAGTTTCCAAGATGTTGTGAAGGCGAAGGCCCTGTTGGAATTTCAAATTCAGCAAACTTGACAGTAGGCATGGAAGGGCGGTGGGAGTTTTGAACAACACCTTGTCCGTGTCCTTTACCCATTACTGCATCAGCAAGTGGAATTGATTGACTTGCAGGGATAGAAAACTTTTGTGATTTTGGCATTTGTGGTGCGGCAGGTAGTGGGGCGTTTGGTGCAAGACCTTGACCCATAGCGTTAAACGCAGGTAGGGTATCTGCGGCCAAGTTCACTTGTGGGAATTGCGTCATGCGTGGTGCGGGTGGCAAATCGGGTAGGACTGTATTACCTGCTAATGTGCGAGCCATAATAATCAATTCTCCGTTCTGTTATCTAAAGCCTCACTTTTTGCGCTTCATTATTACGCCACCGACAACAACGACACCTGCACCTGCAAGTAGCCATCCCCAATTCTTGCTCACAAGAGCCTTTGCTCGGTCAAAAATGTCGGAAAACAAGCCACCTTCGGCATCCATAATTTCGTTTCGGACTTCGGGCGAATCGTCATCAGCAGGGGTTGGCATAGGGGTTGCGCCACCGCTACCGCTTGTAAAATTGACTTGAGGCGGTTGTCCCATCACATCTTCCTCGTCAGTAGGAAGGCTTTGTGAAGTAATCGGCCCTGTCAAACCTGCCACAATTTCAGTTCCAAGCGGGTCAGCCATCAAATTAGCCATCGTAGGATTTCCTGTGATATTTCCGAATGGGTCGGAGGCTTCCGCTTTCACATCACGACCAATAGGGTTATCATCGGGTAGCATACATTTCACTTCTCTTTCTCGTTATCTAAAACCTTTCATCAATTTCTAAGGGAATACCCTGTGGAAAATTGAAAAACAAACGGGGTGTTTCAACGGATTCTTTCGGTTTAACCCATACGCTTAATTTAGTGGGTCGGATATTGGTTCTCAAAAACGGAACGGCATGAAGCGTTTTCTTACTCCCAAACGGATTCATTTGATTGAAACTCTTTTGAAAATACCCTTCATACGGGTTGTAGTCCTTTGGGTCATAAGAAAACGGTTTGATTTGGTCAGTATTGAAAACATGACTGTGGTTATAGTAAGTATCGTTGCATTCCACAATTTGATGAAGAATTTTCTTACCTTTGAAAATCTTGAATTCCTTTTTGACGGATTTAGACCTGCTTGATGATGAAGGAGATTGGCGAACAACAAATCCTCCCTTGTTCGTTTTGAGAGTATGAGGGGAGTCCATCTCATCCCATAATTTGAAAGTGTAATCATCAAGGTTGAGAGTCAAGTAAATCTCGTCTTCGGGAACTTCTTTGAAAGAATCATTTTTATCCACGATAACCCATGCGGTCTGTCCATTTCTTCTGTTAATTTTCCGTGCTACAAACCCCCAACATTCGTTAAGATGCAACAACATCAACAAAGACGCTTGCTTTTCATAGCCGTGTTTTTTGTAAAAGTCATCGGGTGAGAGTAATAAATCTTGATGACTCAATTTCATACCCACAAGCGTTTGCGTAAATTGGTAGGAATCCCGATGGAATGCTATCGCACCAACACGCATAACTGTGAGATTGTTCAACCACCTATTTAATCGGTTAGTCCTCTTGTCGCCACAAAGAGTCCACCTGCCAAAACAGTAATCATAGCAATTCCCGCTAACGGGGTCTTAAACAGGGATTTGGTTTCATTTGGTGACTCAAAATCTTCTTTTTCGGAAACATCCACTTCTATACGAGAGCGTTCCGAAAGTGGCACATATTCCAAATCGGGAAAATCCTTTTCCACATCAACGGAGGCAAGACCTCTCAAAGAATCTTGTTTCGGCAATCCGTCATCGGTTGGCATAGCATCAAACGCATTTTCCTTCATGCCGAATGAGGATGATACTTCCGACCTCCATTCTCCTACGGTGGAGAGGGTTCTTGACGCTTCGGGGGTAAAAGATGAATTCGCATTGAAGGTAGCAGGTTTCATTTCAATGTTTTTTCCTGTATGTGTCACCTTCCTATCATCACGGATTTTAGAAGCACGGAAGAAGCCTTCATCACGATAATAAGTCGGTGAATAACAAACAACCTCTCCTTGTTGAGCCGCCGAAATGCCACCAAGAACCTTTTTGACTTGGCTTTTATCAGTCCCGAATCCCATTTGGTCTTCCACCGCCTTCAAATCACGATGGTTAATCAAATTGTGAATCATATAGACGGAACATTGGGAAAGGGCTTCCTTTGATACGGAAGCAGGGCGTTGCGAGATTAAACAAACACCGTAGCCGTTTTGACGACCTAACTTACAAAGTCGCACGATGCCGTCAAATGAATTAGGTTTGCCCTGTTGTGGAACGAAATCTTGACATTCTTCAAAGATAGTCATAATTCCTTTGCCAAGTTTTGCTTGTAGCAAATCATCGCAATAATCACGGACTAACTGTTGTTGTCGGTCTAAGGCCAAATTGGAAACATCAATGACAAAGGAAGTAGGTTCTTTCCGCAATCGGTCAATTAGACCTTTTACATTGACGGATTCTCCGCCTTTTGGATTCAATTCTTCCACATTCGGTAATTGGGAAAGTCCTCCGTGTGCGCCTAAGACATCAAAACAGACGAATTGAAGGCCGACACGATTGATTTCTTCCATGAGAAGCCCACCTGTCCACGATTTACCACTTCCTGTAATTCCTGTCAAGAAAATCTTATCCCTAACGAAGTCAAGTGGGAATTTCAAATCAGCAGGTTGTCCCAACGATGTGCAAGCCAACACGATTTCATCGGGCTTAAAAGAAGCCGATGACGATGATGAAGATTCAGCACCCCAAGAGTCCATACTTTTCATTTATCCCTTCCGCTATCTAAATCATGCGTTTGCTTCGGCGGCAGTTTCGGCACTATCAATGCCTAATTCTTGCCCTAAATCCGAATCTCCCGAATTGACCCTTGCCATATCGCACAATGTCCCTGCAAATCCATCCACCGTTCCATCTTCTCCTACCGTGACGCAAAAATCAACGACAAAACCATCCATGTTTCGCTTATACTCCTTGCTTAGTATCTTTCTTACATCTTTTGCCCCACTCTTAATGGAATCAATGTTTTGAGGATTTCCAAGCAAAACAAGGAATACAGGGCCTTTTTCCTGTAAATTGCGCCAATTAAACTCCATATCACTAAATAATTCTCTATTCCAACTGCTACCGCTAAAGGCCATATCCATGATGATGATTGATACGGCTTGGTCAAATTGATAACTTTCTAAATCTCGGCACATTTGGTCAATTCCCGACCTTAAACTTGTTCCGTTGGCAGGGCGGAAACAAGATTGGTCTTGCACCGTGTTATCTAAGAAAAAGTCAATACCTGCCTTGTGTTCTCCCGAAGGGCCGGGCCAAACTTCAAAACCATTAGAATTGAACCCCCATACAGCGAAAGTGTCCTTAGAAATTTCCGCTTGAGCAACCATCATAGCGGTGCAAACTTGGGCTAAATGATAACCTGCCATTGGATAACCTGTGGCCGTCATACCGTATATCATCCCCTCTCCCATTGAACCCGAACAGTCCACAAGAATGTTTAGGTGAGTCGCTAATCCCTCCTTTCCTTGAACCGTAGGTCGCATGGTTCTTTGTAAAGTTTCACCGAGAATAGGGTCGGGAACGGCTGATGTGAAAATTAACTCCGAAATCGGGTCTGTCAAAACATCCCACGCTTTCCTTCCTGTGGGTAATTGTGGGTATCGTTTAGAAGGTGGGCTTCGGATAAGCAACGGGGCTAAATCTTCATACATAGCCCTCAACGGATTAGGCATATCTTGTTGTGATTGAGGATTGATAATATATTCACTTGACTTGAAAATAATAAAGGGGTTATCCCCATATCGTTCACCACTTCCGAATGTTCCCATATCAACCAATCCTTATGTTCAAGTCGGGGTTTTCCAACATTTTCTTTCCGTTATGTTCGCTATCAGCAATTAGACCCCACGCTGTCGGAACAGGATTGCCATAAACATCTTTAGTCGGGAACGATTTCTCATACGCCATTTCCACATCTAATACTTGTTGTGGGAAATCGTTAATCGCCTTGCCGTCAGCATCACATTGACCTAACTTTCGGCGGAATGGGACAACACCGCCCGCTTCCACAATTCCCCGACAAGTTTTGCATTCAAAAACCTCAAAAATTAGACCTTGTTCCTCATCAATGCGGTCAGCGATTTTAACCAAACTGTGATAATTGTTTGAGCCTTCTAACTGAACGGATAAGGCTTGGTTGGCTTTGTTAAGAACGCAATCTTGAACAAGGTGAGTGTCAAGATTCGGGCCTTCATACTGCAAAAAGTCCGTATCGGGGAGTGCATTTGGAGAGTAAGAAGGAATTTGACTCCAACGAGGATATTCTCGTTTCTTTTTCAAAGTGCTTCCATTAGTAGGGTCACGATAGGAATAACAAGGCGGAGAATTGTCAATCCATTTTGCTAATTCAAAATCGTAATAGGCTTCCCTTGACCTGCCTTCACAAACAACAAAGGTGTAGCCTTGATTGGTTTCGCCATCGGTGGAGGATTTCAAATTAGCGTCAAGTTTCTTTTGATAATCTTCAATCAATTGTTCGTTCAATTCAGCGATATTTGTTTCCTCTTGAGCCATTCCGCCAACATCATTAGGACAGGATTCTTGACCCGATGTGCTTTGAGTAATTTGGGGTGCTTCGGGAATGGGTCTTAGATTGTGATATTGAGGCATCGGTAAAAGCAGTTTGTAGTCGGGATTTCCTGTGGATTCAAGATAAAATGTATAAACAGGAAGTCCTTTGAATGAGCCGCCGCTACCTGTGTTGGCTTCCAAAGGTTGCGGATTGACAATTCGCATCCTATCGGGGCGATAATAGACATTTTTACGGTCAATAAGGGGTGGATAATCGTCAGCACCACAAGTAGGGCAAGCATCAAGAGGGCGACCTGTGCTTCTATCTCTTAACTCATATTCACGCCCTTCGTGATATAAACTTCCCCTGCCTGTATCTTTTCCATTCCAACAAATTCTCATTTCTTCTTTTGAAACAGCGTAATTTAATTCCGACACAGGATAGCGGTTGGTTTTGGTTGCACCCGATTGCTTATGGATGTAAGACATTTCAACCGCAGGGGTATATCGCTTCATGTCCGACCATGTATTGACAACCTTTCCTTCGGGTAATTGCTCATGGACAAACTTGTATTGGTAAAGACGACCTGCGAATTCATCCCTCCGAACCCTAATGGTAGTATTACGAGCCAATGCCCCTACCGATTCCACAAGCGTTTGTGGGTGGTTGTCATCAGCCGTATATTCTCTAATGTAATGTGGCATCCAAGATTCTTCGCCACAACCGACTGTCTTGACCTTATTACTTCCGCATGATTGGCAAGAGGAATACTTTCCTTTGACGGACACGCCACAATCTTCGCAAGTGGTGACGGTATTACAACGATAACGCACAATAAACAAGAATTTCCCCTTTTCTGTCGGAAAACCTTGATTCCATCTGTCAAGGGAAACCGATGTTGTCCAATTTTTAGGGGAGGAATAATGCCCCGCATCCACAGTTTCCCACATCCAAATAGGGTCGTGGCGACCACAATGAGGGCAACATAAGATACCCGAAGATTGAGATTCCGAAATAGCAACCTGTTGATAACCTACTACGAATCTTCGCATCTTATTGACGATATTGATGATATTTCCTTTGTAATGGGAAATCTGTCTTTGCTTACTATCAATTTCAATCTTGGAAGGCTTGTTTTCGGGCGAGATAAACATGAGATTGAAAATATCCTTCATAATTTTCTTTCCCTTATCGGAATTGAAAGGATTATCTTTGTAGCCCATGCTTATCTTCCTCTCATTACCGCATCCATATCATCAGCAATCATACCCAAGAAGGCTTCCCCTGCTTCTCTATTTACCTTGCGATTACCCATTGGAATCAAACTTGAATAAGCCATAGCCCACTCAAAAGCGAACATTTGAATGAGAAGGTATGTCCATGTTCCCATCGCCGCTACTTGTGCTTCTCGTTCCTCTTTAGGGCGATAATTCCACCAATTATCCCAAATGGTAATCGCTTTATTTCCACATTGAGGACATAGTGATTCAAACAATCTTGCTGAAACCCACTTCCCGTCAATCTTGTATTGCTTGATAGGTTCAAACTCCTTTGAGTTTTCTCGGCCATCGTAAGTTTT